>JGI24705J35276_12238120_pt1 | contig 16185 bp, 12 predicted proteins | sample TergutNt197P4_FD_35276 | JGI IMG/M metagenome (IMG submission 35276) | reverse complement strand
GGCACGCCGCTCATTCTCTTCCCGCTGCTTCTTCGCGGCGGCTTCGGCAGCCGCAGCCTTGGCTCTTTCGGCCGCCTCCGCCTCGCGCGCGCGCCGCTCATCCTCCTCGCGCTTCTTTTGCGCCGCCGCCGCCGCCTTCTGCTCCTCGGCCCTGCGCCGGGTCTCTTCGGCAGCCTGCTTCGCGGCCTCGCGCGCAGCACGAGCCTGCTCTTCACGCTCTTGCGCAGCTTGCTTCAACAAATCGATCCGCTGCTGTGCATTAAGCGCGAGCGGCGAATTCGGAAAGTGTCTGATGAATTTCTGCAGCACGGTGAAGTTGGTCGCGTCCTTCACCTTTTCCCACTCAAGCTGCTCCTTGGAAGGGGGCTCGCTGTTAGACGGCGGCCGCGCTGTGGGCAGAGAGGCCACCTGAACATGATCGAGCGACTCGATCTGCGCGCGCGCGAGCTCTGCATAGAAGCCGGTGGGATGCGAGCGCAGGAACACTTCCCAGGCCCGTTTGGTACCAATCTTTTGCACCAAATCGTAATCGCCCTTGACCTCGTTCTCGTCCACCGGAGCTTCCTGGGCCACCGCCGGCGCGGGCACCAGCGACACGTTGGAGCCGCCCAGCGAGCCATAGACAAACGGTTCCTGCCGATTATCTGTTTCTTTCATCACGTCGTCGCGCACCCGACCGAAAGCGAGCCGAACGTCGAGACCGGGAACGGACAAATTCTTCAGGACCGCAGTCGTGAACGGACTATGCCTGTCGTCGCCATCATCCGCCTTGGAGCCCGCCTTAGCGGCGTAGGCGATCAGGGTACCGGTCGTGGTCGGCGTGACCAAACTAAGGCCGGAGTTAATGGCACGGCTCGCCGTCTTACGCTCCCGCCGCATGGTTCTGACCAGAGGATTGTCGCGGCAAGCATCAAGAATGATCAAACGCAACGATTTGGCTTCGTTGGCCGAGGACACCAACCGTTCCAGCGAGATCGCCTCATCATCGGCATCGTTGTCGCTGGCAAGTCGTGCGTCGACCGGGATCAGATAATTGGTGGCACCGATTTCAAGACCGTGACCGGCATAATAGACGACGGCAATGTCGGCCTGATCGACAGCCTCTTCGAACTTGCGGATAGCTCGCTTGAATTCGAGATTTCCCACATTGACCTTGAGCTCGACAGAGTCGAACCCGGCATCCCTCAACATCTTGGCAATCGACTCGGCATCATGCGCCGGATTCGCAAGCTGTGGAACGTTCTGGTAGGCCGAATTGCCAACGACGAGCGCCACGCGCTTCTGCGCCCATGCAGACGCCGGAGCAAAAACCATCATACAGATGGTTACTCCAATCGCAGCCGCCCGGAGCGCAAAGCGAGAGATCATGATACAGCCAAACTAGACGATATCCGCCATTCGATCCTTAACGAGACTTTTGATCCCAGCTCTCGCCTTGCGCGATTAGATTCTGATAATACATGGCCTTGTTTCCGACACAACTGATTTGACCAATCCAGAGCTCGCCGCGTGGGCCGCTATAAAGAAAAGCGAAAGGGCCCATTAACTTGGTCGTCAGTCCCGACCTGGAGTTCAAACGTATAGCGAACGCCTTCAGCGCCAATCCTCGCACACAATGATACCAGCCGGCGGCGCAGCGCCTACACCAGACGCAGTCGCCGCAAGCAGTGAGGTCCAACGATTGACAAAAACAGTCGAGCTACTTGCTCCGGTAGCGATTGTCAGAGACCTTCAATCTGGATCATGCTTTCTGCACCACCTGGGAATTTCAGAAAGCTACCCCGATAATGATCGGTGCGGATTGTGCCTGGCGAAGTGATCTGGGACGCTCCCATCGAATCCGGAGCAATTTGGCCGAACGGACCCGATATACGCTACTAACACGTTCCCTTTGAATCTGGAGCAACTTAGCCGAACGGATCCGGTGTGCCCTGCTAACACGCTCCCTTTGAATCGCGAGCTCCGGCGCGGTCAACTTAGCCGAACGGACCCGGTGTGCCCTACTAACGCGGGCAGTCGGGCTGTATGGTCCGTCAGTCGTCACGCAACCACCCAGCAGGGCGACAAGTAGCAAGGCCGAGAGCAGTCTCATCTTGGGCATCTTGAGTTTCTTTATCTTTTCCAAGGGCACCAAAACTTCACAAATGTACCGCACTTTAGACTTGACGCAAGCCCGAACACGCCGCGTGGGTCTTGCCCACCCCAATTACGAAATTCACGCTCCGGCCTACTCAGGTCTTTGTTGTACAGGTCTCTCGAAAGAGCACGGGCGACCTGAACCGCCCGTGTTGCCAGCGGAAGCTAATACCTCTCACCAGGTGCGAACTTGTAGTTCAGGCCGATCTTGACCTGATTAACCCACGCTTTATCGGTAATGACGGTGGCGCCGTCATTGGTGTGTTCGGTGTGACGCCCAAAGGCCAGGACGTCATACTCCGACTTGACCGACCAGTTGTGACCGAGATCGAATTCTGCACCGATACCGAGAGTGTAGCCGATGCGGACGGAGTGGGGTGTACTGAAGCTCGCCAAGTAGTTCTGGCCGGACGGACTGATACATATCCGGTTAGGAGCGGAGGCACCGGCTGGGCCGTAAATGCAGTCCACGCTTGTGCTGCTGTCGGCAAACGCAACACCGCCTTTTGCATAAACCAGCGTCCGATCCCACGTGTAGCCCACGCGGCCGGCTATTGTGCCCATCCAATCGGACTTGCCAGTAGCCGTATAGTTCGCAGCCGTAAACGCTCCGGTAGGCCAACCAATCGCATCAAGGCCGTTAGCCATTCCAACGGGCCGCCCACCATGAAAATTGGTGGCGCCGATGTCCGCCTCGATCCCGACCACCCACTTGTCGGCAAACTGCTGGTTATATCCAAGCTCGATGCCACCGATGCCGCCGGCGACCCACGGGCTGCTCTCGGCTGCGCCAGTGTCACTGCGGCCGAAGGCTGCGCCAGCGAAGCCACCAACATAAAAGCCAGTCCAGTTGGTTGGCTGAGAATACAACGGTGCCGCCTTGACCGGCATAACCGAGGCGACCGTCTCAGGCGCAAACGAATAACGGAGACCGGCATTGGCGGTCCAACCGTCAATGTTTTCGCCGTTGCGATAGTCGGCACGGACAAAACCGACCAAGCCGGTGTTCACGAACTGCGCCGCTAGACCGAGCGAATATTGGCCGTACGTACCGACACGAGATGTCTTCGTGGTTTGATTGGCAGGACTCGGGACAATAGGATAATTCGGATCATTCGGGAGAAAAAAGCTGTTATTTGGCAACGAGGCGTAGTGCGACACGACATCGCCCCCGAACTCACGGAACACCGTAGCCGTGACAAAGGGCTGCCAGATCACGTTTGGCGTTTCGACAGTAGTTCCCACCCGCAAGCTCAAGCGACCTAGCTTGCTTTCAATATTGTCGGTGTCAATCGTACCCTGGATTGGGAGATCTAACACACCCGGATTAATGAAACGGTCAACGGATGTAACGGAATACACAAAGCCTGCCGACGGCTCGATGAACCAGCCATTGCCTGCGTCGAAATTGTAGCCCGCGGAGGTCGATACTGAGATCCCCTGAGCGCCGATAGGCTGATTGTAAAAGCCAAGGCCAGTGTTATCGAGATTTAAGTTGAAGTAATCCCGGCGAACCATCAGGTCGGCGAAGAAACGCCCCTTTGACACTGTCATATATGATCCGAAGAACGGAACTTGGACAGCGTTGTTTGTAAACCCGAAGTTATCGCTCATCTGGGAGCCAAGATAACCGGCCATTCCGCCGACATGAACGTTCCAGCCATTCCAGTTCAGGCGGGCAATATCTGCTCCGACCTGCACACCAGCGAAGCTCTGATGCTGAACGTTGTTGCAAGTCGTGCGCTGGGTCGCCGAACCGTAGGCGTTACTTTCTGTAAGCACTGATTTCGAAGTTGACGTTATGGTGGCCTCACCCCCAACGCCCCGCACCCACACTCCGCCACCCGGTTGATCAGGCTGGGGATTGCCCGGCGCGGTAACAAAAGCGCTCCCTTGCTGCCCCAAGAAGACACTGTTGACATTTCCAATTGTGGCCGCAAGCGCGGCGGCCGACGCACCTGCCGGTTGCGCGAGCCGACTCAGATTAGAAATTCCCAGTCCTTCCTGTGTGTAGGAACAGTCATCAGCCAACGCAGACGTTGCAGAAAACAACACACTCCCCAGCACGATCGATGTGCCGACCCCAGCCCCCCTCAACGATCTCATCGTATTGCCTCGCGTTCAGCACCCATTAAACAACTTGCGCGATAAAGTCCAAATGTCCTCAAGATTGCATCACCCAAATGGGTTACGTCCGGCCATATTTATTTCCGTGTGACCAGGATGCCACGCCGAAAGGCGGCGCGCTTAATTAAATGTGGCTATTCTACGGCCAATGTTATGCCGGGCCGACTTTTTAAATCGGCGGATCAGCCTTGAACTCATAACGCGCAGAAGGTCTTCATCAGTTAAAGACGCACGCTCCCTAAGTCGGAAGCCGGCCCCTGTTCTGCCCGCGCATCTTGTGTATGTCAGAGCTCGTGTCGCGACAGTCGCTTGCCACGAATCTCCGAACTCAACTGCCGTCTCTGGGTTGGTGGCCACGGGCGATGTGGAGGCTTGAAAGAAGCGCGACGAGTTGGGCCTGCCGATTGGTATCGGTCTTGGCAAATATCGCCTTGAGTTGATGACGAGTGGTTTCGCGCTTGTTGCCAAGCTGCTCCGCCGCAGCCTCTGGCGAAAGTCCTTCCGCCATGAGGGTTGCGAGCCTTGCTTCAGCCAGCGTGAGCGAAAAGACGGATCGCAGAACCTCCTGATCAAGTTGCGACCGCTCCCCGGTCACTGTGAAAGTCAGGAGCGCGCGTGCACCGAGGAATGGATTTCGCGCAGCCGGGGGGACCGGCAGCGTGCGGACCACAATTGCGCGCCTTCCCTTCCGGCGCACGACGATCGGCTCAGCCGCAAGCGGCGCATCTTCCCTGGTAACGAGGAAGCGATCCACGAGGATTTGCAGGGAGGCAGCGGCTTCCCGGTCAGTCGTCGTCAGGCGGCGTTTGCTGATGTTGAGGTCGTCATCGAAAATCCGATGCGCCTCGTCATTGGCATCCAGCACGAAGCCAAACCGGTCGATCGCGATGGCGGGTCGGTGAACCAGACCGAGCGCATTGGTCACGCCCGTCAATGCAACCCGCCCGGCCACCGTGGAAAGCGCCACGACTTCGCTCAGCCTGTCGGGCAAGGTTGCGAGGATACGCGCGTCCTCGGCGTCGAACAGCTTTTGCTCAGTGGTTCGATGGAAAGTAACCGCCCAGATTGCTGGACCAACGTTGACGGCTACGCGGGCTGCCGAATGTAACCCTTGCTGAAAGTAAAACTCATTGAGATATCGATCCGTCTTGAAATCGTCGTATGTAAACAAATCCTCATCAGTCGTGACGCGCATTCCTTGAAGGATGAGTGGAATCGCGCGTTCGACCCGCGAGTCCTGTGTGTGCCACCCCTCACCAAAATAGCGATTATATTCTTCATCGACGGATTTCGTGCGCGGGATATCCGGAGTCCGCGCATTGATCTGTATCAGACCGGCTCCCGCCGCGCCGACTGCCTCACAAATTCGTTCCATGACATCAGGCCAGACCGATGGATCGACCGCCGCTTCCCCCAGCGCAAGCCAGCATTGAGTCAGTTTGTCGGATAACGTTAGGCTGGGCACATAAGCCGCAGCGCAACAGCCAATGGGCGGCGCGGCCCGTCTGACATCATAATCCATTGAGTATACATTCCAGCCCCGAGCCTTGGCACAAAATTACCACCGGCTATTTTCATCCTGCAGGGTCATGCCAAGATGATTCCCGAGCAATTATTAGACTTCTTGGTGTCAAAATTATGTGGAAGGGCTTGCATGACTGGGCCGAACCGTCCGGCTCCATTTGGGCTATGCTGCACGTGAACGCCGCCATCAGGCCAATTGAGAATTAGTGCATTGCTGCAAAACGCAACGCTTCGAAGCATCTCTGATCGGCGTTTTGATTCATTTTGCTTTGATGTGACGCGAAGAACTCCGACTTGCCACAAGACCACCAGGACGACGCGCCATTTCGCTGTCGCCGAAACCGCAAAGCTGATCCGCCAAGCAAAAGGTCCTCGGTTCGCACAAGAAAAATGCAGGCGGTTCATCGATCGGCGTCGACTGGATCGACGGACCAGATGCCGGTTTGGTCGGGCCCTGAATCCGGTAACCTCTTCTGGAGGTTCATCCGTGAAGCGCCAACTGGTCCCCTCGCCGATCAATTCCTTTGGCCCCCTTGCAGGGGCCGTCGTTTCTCTTTGCATTCGGCGTCCATACTGCCTAATCAGTACTCCTTGACCATCGGATCCGCCCCGGCTGATCCGCTTTCTCTGCCTCTCACAAGCCCCTGACCGATATGTCTCAGCGCCCCCCCGCACCACCTTCGCTGCAGGAATTACGCAAGGAGATCGATACGATCGATGAGCAGGTGCATCGCCTGCTGATGCAACGCGGCGACATCATCGACCGGCTGATCCAGGTGAAGCAAACCCAGGAGGTCGGCTCGGCATTCCGGCCGGCGCGCGAGGCCGACATGATGCGGCGCTTGGTCGAACGCCATCGCGGTATCCTGCCGCTTGACACCGTTGAAAGCATCTGGCGCGTCATCATCGCGACCTTCACCTATGTACAGGCGCCGTTTGCGGTCCATGCCGACATCTCCGTCAGCGAACCGGCGATGCGCGATTCCGCGCGCTTTCACTTCGGCTTCACCGTGCCCTATGTCGCGCATTTCAGCGCGCAGGCGGCGGTAGAGGCCGTTGCCAAATCCAAGGGCGATCTGGCGTTGGTCTCGGCCACGTCGAGCCGCACACCGTGGTGGCTTGCGCTCGAGTCCGACGGCGCGCCGAAGATCATCGCCCGGCTCCCCTTCGTCGAGCGCGCCGACCATCCGGCCGCGCTGCCGGTGTTTGTGGTCTCACGCGTCGCCGACAGCGCAATGGTGACGGAGGTGGAGACCTGGAGCGTGCGCGTTTCCGGCTGGAGTGCCGAGATCGCGCGGGCGCTGTCACCGCTCGCCGAAATCGTCGCCGTCCCCGATACCGCTTTCGACGGGGCGGCGCTGCTGATCTCGATCACGGCCGCAACCAGCCTCAACAAGATCAAGGCTGCCCTGATCGATGCGGGGGCCTCGGTCCGCTCGACGGCCCTCGTCGGCAGCCATGCAACGCGCTATACGGTGCCCCGAGCGGGATGAAACCATAGACAAGGCCGTGCTGCCAATCCGGAGTTCACGATGACCCGACCGGTGCCGAATCCCGGCATTCTCGATATTGCGCCCTACACGCCTGGCAAAAGCCCGGTGCAGGAACCGGGTCGCAAGGTGTTCAAGCTCTCGGCCAATGAGACGCCGTTCGGCCCCTCGCCCAAAGCGATCGAGGCCTACCGGAACGCCGCCGGTCATCTGGAAGACTATCCGGAAGGAACCTCTCGTGTGCTCCGCGAGGCAATCGGCCGCGCTTTCGGGCTCGACCCCGATCGCATCATCTGTGGCGCGGGCTCGGACGATATCCTCAATCTGCTCGCCCACACCTATCTCGGCCCGGGCGACGAGGCGATCTCCACCGCTCACGGCTTTCTGGTCTATCCGATCGCGACCAAGGCAAATGGCGCCAAGAGCGTGGTCGCGCCGGAGACCAACTACACGGCCGACGTTGACGCGATCCTGAAAGCCGTAACACCGCGCACCAAGCTCGTCTGGCTCGCCAATCCGAACAACCCGACCGGCACCTACCTGCCATTCGACGAGGTGAAGCGCCTGCGCGCCGGGCTGCCGTCGCATGTGCTGCTGGTGCTCGACGCCGCCTATTGCGACTATGTCTCGCGCAATGATTACGCGATGGGAATCGAACTCGTGGCAACCACGGAGAATACCGTGGTGACCCATACATTCTCCAAGATCCACGGGCTCGCCGCGCTGCGGGTCGGCTGGATGTTCGGTCCGACGCACATCGTCGATGCGGTCAACCGCATTCGTGGTCCATTCAATGTCGGGACACCGGCGATGTATGCCGCGGTTGCCGCGATCGAGGACACCGCGCATCAACAAATGTCGAAAACGCACACCGAGAAATGGCGCAGTTGGCTGACCGAGGAGTTCCAGAAGCTCGGGCTGAAGGTGACGCCGAGCGTGACGAATTTTGTGCTGATCCACTTCCCCAACGAGAAGGTCTCCGATGAAGCCGACGCGTTCCTGACCAAGCGGGGACTGGTGCTGCGCGGGCTGAAAAATTACGGCCTGCCGCACGCGCTGCGCATGACCATCGGCACCGAAGAAGCCAATCGGCTGGTGGTGGACGGTCTGCGCGACTTCATGGCCGCCCGATGAACGCCGCTCCGCAATTCAAACGCCTTGCGCTGATCGGTTTCGGCCTGATCGGCGGCTCGATCGCGCGGGCTGCGAAGGCGCAGGGCATCATTGACGAGATCGTCACCACTGCGCGCTCCGAGAAAACGCGCGCTCGTGTGAGCGAGCTTGGCATCGTCGACAGCGTAGTCGCAACCAACGCGGAAGCCGTGCGGGACGCCGATCTTGTCATCCTGTGCATTCCCGTCGGGGCCTGCGGCCCTGTGGCACAGGAGATCGCTCCGCATCTGAAACCCGGCGCGATCGTTTCCGATGTCGGCTCAGTCAAGGGCACCGTGGTCAGGGACATGGCGCCGCATCTGCCGCAGCACATTCATTTCGTACCGGCACACCCCATTGCCGGCACCGAACATTCAGGCCCTGACTCTGGCTTCGCCGAGCTCTTCATCAACCGCTGGTGCATCCTGACGCCAACTGAAGGCACCGAAGCAGACGCAACGGACCGGCTGCGCGCTTTCTGGACCGCGCTTGGCGCCAAGGTCGAGATCATGACGCCCGATCACCACGACCTCGTGCTCGCGGTCACCAGTCATTTGCCGCACCTGATCGCCTACACCATCGTCGGAACGGCGGATGAGCTGGGCAAGGTGTCATCGTCGGAAGTGATCAAATTCTCTGCCAGCGGATTCCGCGACTTCACGCGTATCGCCGCGTCCGATCCCACGATGTGGCGCGACGTATTTCTCGCCAACAAGGAGGCCGTGCTGGAAATGCTCGGCACCTTCAATGAAGATCTCTCCAAACTGACACGGGCGATCCGTCGTGGCGATGGCGAAACATTGTTCGATCACTTCACCCGCACCCGCGCAATTCGCCGCGGCATCGTCGAAGCCGGTCAGGATACCGCAGCCCCCGATTTCGGCCGGCCGCACCCTCCGTTGACGAAGGAATAAGGCGGCTAAAACAGCGGCGGGATCTGCCCGACTTTCAGCGGACCTAGCAGCACCGCACCATCGGCAAAGCGCACCGGAAAGCTTCGCGCCTTTCGGCCTTCCAGCGTCGTCTCGGTGCCGAGCGCGTTGATGCCGGCGGCGACCCCGACATTGGCATTCTGCTTCACCACCTTGCCGAGCCCGGGAATGGCGCGATCGAGCGCACCGAACAGTTTGTCGACGTCCTGCGTCTTTACACCGGGCGCAACGCGATCAAGCGTCGATTGCGGTACGCCCTCAAGCATCTTGTCGATGCCGAGCGCGGGAATCACGTGCTCGATCCCCGCAACCGTCATCTGCAATTGGCCGTCGAGCCTGCCCTGGGCCGACAGGCCGAGCGTACCCGCCGCAACCGCGATCAGATCGCCCTGCTGGATCCGCGATTGCAGGATTTCGATGCGTCCGCCGGCAGCCTGGATTTCGCGGAAGCGCTGCGGCCACGGCTTCGGCGTGACATCCGAAAGTCCGCTGATCTTCGCCCGCACGTCCGCATCAAATGGCAGGGCGAGTAGTGGATGCAAACCCTGGATGCCGCCTTGCGCGATCTGCAGCACGGTCTCGATCACGGGATGATCGGCCGGCGATCCATCAGCCAATCGCCCATGCAGTTCAACATGTTTGGCGCGCGCGAGCGGAACCCGCATCGACCCGTCCAGGCGATCAATCGCCGGATCCTCGAACACGATCGAAGTGCGCTCGGGCACGGCAGGAAGCCCCACCACGCTGCTGCGGCCCTTGCTCCAGTTCACGACAAAGGTGGCTTGCGCAGCGGCATCGGAAACAGTTGCCGGAGCGGTGAATTCCGCGATGACACGTTTTGGGTCATAGACCTGGGCTACGACCAGGATGTTGTCGAGCTTGGCGGTCAAGGCCGTCTTTGCCGCGGTCTGCGAGGCCAGCGAGACGCTTGCACCGGAACAGCGGACCTCGAAACGAAATGGGAATCCCGCAATCGACCGTTCGGCGCAGTCATAGATGCGGCCTGACCTCGCCTCCTGCGCCCGCCAGGCGTCGGCTGCCACTTCGGCCTGGGAAGCCGCGTAGAACCAGAACCCGCTCCAAGCCAGGGCGGCAATCAGAAGGAGGACAGGAGCGATGAAGAGGCCCCAACGCGAACGCCGGCGAGCGGTGATGATCATATCAGACATAGGGCGACCCTTTGACGGCGGATTTTGTCAAATATAAGCGGGCCCGACCGGTTTGAAACCGACAGGATTTTGCTTCGCTTGGCGGCGTGGTTCTGATAGCCGTGCACTACGATGTCGGCAATTACCCTCCCTGATACGGAAGATTCCAAGGGCGACCTCTGGGTGTTCGGCTACGGCTCGCTGATGTGGCGACCGGGGTTCGAATTCATCGAGCGTGTGCCTGCGCGTCTGATCGGCGAACACCGCGCACTTTGCGTCTATTCCTTCGTGCATCGCGGCACGCCGGAAAAGCCCGGCCTCGTGCTCGGGCTCGATCGTGGCGGCGCCTGCCGCGGCATCGCCTTTCGCGTCGCAGAGAAAAATCGTGCTGCAACGATTGCCTATCTGCGCGAGCGCGAGCAGGTGACTTCGGTCTATCGCGAAGTGATGCGTTCCGTGTGGCTCGAGAACGATGCACGGAAGCGCGTCAGCGCACTCGCTTATGTGGCCGACCGTGGCCATGCCCAATATGCAGGACGACTGTCCGCCGCCGAGCAACTCCGCCATGTGCTGCAGGGTCACGGTCAATCCGGCGCCAACCGCGACTACGTGGTGTCGACGGTCAAAGCGATCGAGACGGAAGGCTTCCGTGACGCAGTGCTGCACCGGCTCATGGTGATGCTGCATGATGACGCGCATTCCCTACACGTTCCGGCCGAGGACTGCGAAAATCACTAGTGTGGCGTCTCGCAATTGCCGACCTCCCTTGACGCTAGCCTCTCATCGGCAATTGTGAGACATAAGCTACACTAGCACTTTGATTTTGCTAGTGTCTTTTCGTCTCCGAATAACCGTGCGGACGCGCGGCAAATTAGTCGGTTGAGGCACTAGTGTGATGGCACATAGCCTGGCGAGCTGCCGAGCAATTGCTCCTGCTCTTTGCGCCCTGCTTCGACGACACGACTGGTCGCATCCTCAATCATGGTGCGAACGCGCAGGATGAACTCATCCTTGGGCAAACCCGGCGGCAGCGGATCGAGGAACTCCACGATCAGCGTTCCGGGATAGCGCATGAAGGTGCGGCGCGGCCAGAACAAGCCGGAGTTGAGCGCAATCGGCAGGCAGGGCACACCGCAGGCGGAATAGATCTGGGCAAAGCCGTTCTTGTATTGCGGCGGCGCGCCCGGAGCCCTGCGCGTCCCTTCAGGGAAGATCACGAGTTGACAGCCGCTGCGCACCGCTTCGCGCGCCCGCTTTGTCATGTCGAGCAATGACTTCACGCCGGCGGCCCGGTCGATAGCAATCATGCCGGCCTTGATCAGGAGCTGACCGAAGAGCGGGATGTGCGTCAACTGGCGCTTGAGGATGAAGATCGGGCGATCGAAGAATAGCGTCAGCGCAAACGTCTCCCAGAACGACTGGTGCTTGGCGGCGATCACCAGCGGGCCCTTCGGAATCTTCTCCACCCCGCGAAATTCCACCCTGATGTTGCAGATCACACGCATCAGGAACAGGGTGCTGCTTGCCCACCATCGCACGACGGTCAGCAGCGCACGCACCGGCATCACAGATGTCGGCAGCGCCAGGATCGTCAGAAACACCAGCACCAGGTAAAACAGCACGTTGAAAATGAGCGAACGCAGGAAGATCGATACCATTGCGAAATCCGACTAGTTGGAGCCCATCAGTTGGCTTGTTAGCTGACTGGTCAATTGGCCTGGGCCGTCGCCGGCCTGCGCGGCGGCGCAGATCTCGCCGCCTGCTCCGAACTATCCGGCGCCAATTGAAGCCCGAGATCGGCGAAACGAACCCGAACCTCCGCAGCGACATATTTGACGTATTCCGATAACAAGAGGCGCAGCGTCGAGCCTGATGTCCACCACGGCTCCTCGCGCCATTTGTCGCCGACGACAGCGAAAGGTATCAGCGTCACGTCGGGCATCGCGTGCGACAATTCCACAATCGCCCGCGGCATGTGATAGTTCGACGTCACCACGATCAGCGACTTGAAGCCGCGCTCGCGTGCCCAGCGCCGCGTCCCTGCGGCGTTGCTGCGGGTATTGACGGCGGAGTGGTCGAGATCAACGCAGCAGGTCATGAAAGACCGGTTCTCCGTCAGCTTGCGGGAAATGTCGCTCGGCGCGTTGGTCGGATGCACCCCGGAGATCAGGAGCCTTTGACCGTAGCCGCCGGCGAGCAGTTCCATCGCATCCGAGACCCGGGACGAGCCGCCGGTCAGCACCACGATGCCGTCAGCCTTGCGGTCCAGCGTGGTTTCAGCACCGCGCAGCTTCGACAGGAATGCCACAAAGCCAACCCCGGCGCCGACGAAGGCGACTGCGATCGTCGACACGATGGTCGCGCGCAGCCAACCGCGCGGCGCCTTCAGTGGTCTATCGTCGGCCTGCCAGATCATGCGATGTCAGCGACCCCTCCGACTCACCCACAGTTTACTCGATGTTGTTCAAAGTCGTGAGCAGCGTCTGCCGAGACGCACCGGCGGTGATCGCGGCGATCAGCACAGACTGCCCCGCCAGTATCAGATAACCCGTCGGCCGCAGCGAAAAGGTGCCGAGCAGGGCCGCAAACTGGTCGCCCACCGGTGTTCCCGAAAACCAGCCAGCGATTGATTCGGAGAAGCCAAAGACGAGCATCGCGAGGCCTCCCCCGATCACCCCGCCCTCCAGGCCGAGCAGGAGGAAATGGTGCATGAAGCGGCTGGCGATGTAGCGGTCTCCGGCTCCGACGAAATGCAGCACCTCAACGATCGGCCGGTTGGCCGCCATCGCGCCCTGCGTTGCGAAGGAAACCGAAATGATCGTGGCGACGATGACCAGTGCCAGGATGCCGACACCGGCGAACACGGTCGCACCGGTCATCGAGCGCATGCGCTCGATCCAGGCACGGTGGTCGTCGAGACTCGCCGACGCCGCCGCTTGCGTCACCCGGCCGCGCAATGCCCCTAGATCGAGTTGCGAGCCCGGTTGGACGCGGGCAATGATCACGCGCGGCACCGGCAGGTCATCGAGCGAAAGCCCGCTGCCAAGCCACGGCTCAAGCAGTTTCCCCGATTCCTCCTTGGTGAACGACTTGACCTCGATGATGCCAGGCTGCGTCCGCATCGCCGAGGCGACTGCGGCGACGTCACGCTCGATGTCGCGTCCGGCCAGCGGGCGCACCTGGATGGTAATCTCGCTTGCGACGTCGGACTGCCATTCAGCGGCGGAACCCATCACCAACAGCACGGCACCCGTCGTCATTGACGCGAGAAAGGTCATGATCGCAACTACGGCGACCAGCGCGCGGCCGGCGATCGATGCGCGGGGCACGATCGGCGACCTGTTACGGGCGGTTGTCGGGACCTGCGGACGCTCGTGTCCGAGATCGACCAGCACGCCGCGTTCCTCGGTCCTATTCATAGACATGCAGCCGTCCCTGATGCAGCACCAGCCGCCGTGCGTCGTACTGATCCATCAACGTGATGTCGTGCGTCGCGATGATAACGGCGGTGCCCGACTTGTTCAGTTCGATAAAGAGACGTAGCAGCCGCCGTCCGAGCGTCGGATCGACGCTACCGGTCGGCTCGTCGGCCAACAGAAGCTGCGGCCGCGAGATCACCGCGCGCGCGATCGCTGCACGCTGCTTTTCGCCGCCGGACAGGATCGGCGGCAGCGCATCCATGCGCTCGCCGAGGCCGACCCATCTGAGCAGGTCGATGACCTCCTTGCGATAGCTCGACTCATCGCGGCCCAACACGCGGAACGGCAGCGACACATTCTCGTAGGTCGTCATGTGATCAAGCAGGCGGAAATCCTGCAGCACGATGCCTATCCGCTGGCGCAGGTCCGCAACCCCGTCCTTGCGGAGCAGTGAAACGTCATGGCCGAACAGGTTGACCAGGCCGCGCGTCGGCCGCAGCGACAGGTGCAGAAGCCGCAGCAGCGACGTCTTGCCCGCACCGGACGGTCCGGTCAGGAACTGGAAGGAATGCGCCGGAACCTGGAAACTGAGGTCCCGCAGGATCTCCGGGCCAAGCCCGTAACGCAATCCGACATTTTCGAACCGGACCAAGCTCAGCTCCGTTCGAGGTGGGGCGACCGCAACGTGAAACCAGAGGCCTGCAACTCGCAACGGAGCGGTTTTGCGGCGGTTATGGTTTCCGGTTCGTTAACGGTCGCCTTGTAGCTTCGCAACATGGTCGAGGTTGATTCCATGCACATCATCTGCCCCCATTGTAGAACATCCTACGCAATCAATCTCGCCAGCCTCGGCGCGGGCCGCACCATCCGCTGCTCCGACTGCCAGGAGGTTTGGCTGGCACGCCCGGAGGATACAATCGAAACGACCGCTCCTGCCGTGGCGGACCGGTCGGCCGCCCCAGCGAACGCCGGCGACAATCGCTCCCCCTATGTCCGCGGCAGCGCCAGCCGGCAAACGCCGATCGCACACAGCCCGATTGCCGGCGATTGGCCGGCCGAGGGCGATGCTGCCCGGAACGACACGGAACAGGAGGAACTTCCCGATAACCGACGCCAACCCCAGCCTGGGAGGCCGCCGCGCAAGCCAGCACGGCGCACCGCGCCACGCAAGCCCTTTCTTGACCTGCCGACGGCCTGTGCCGCGATGGGCGCGCTGGTGGTGGCGCTGGTAATCTGGCGCGCGGATGTGGCTCGGTTGCTGCCCCAGACCGCCTCTTTCTACAAGCTGGTTGGACTCGGGGTGAACCTGCGCGGGCTCGCCTTTAGCGACCTCAAGCTGACAAGAGAGACCGTCGACGGCAAGCCGGTGCTGGTAATCGAGGGTGTCATCGTCGGTCAGACCAGAAAACCGGTCGACATGCCGCCACTGCGCTTCTCCGTGCGCGATGCGCAGGGGACGGAAATCTACACCTGGAACACGACTCTGGAGCAGGCCACACTGAAACCGGGCGAGCACGCCCCGTTCAAATCCCGTCTCGCCTCGCCGCCGGCCGAAGGGCGCGGTATCGAGATCCAGTTCTCCAACCGGAGGGATGTCGCCGGCCGCAACGTATGATGGGCCGCGATGATGTCTTTTGATCTTCATCCCGAGAAGCTCACCGAGGGCGTTTCGAAAGGCGACGGCAATACAGGTCGTCACGACACATTCGATTCTGGTTTAAACAGCAGATGCGACTCTGCATTCTCGCGGCATGTTTTGCCCGAGGTTTGCTCCATTCCTTGCCCCTCTTTTGCCAAAGAGGGCGCGGAAAGGCCGGGCGCCGGCTGGCACCCGCGACCCGTGGGCAAGAACGCACACGGGCTGGATCGCGAGGCAGCCAGGTCAGCCCGGCCCTCCCGCACGATGGTTTGAACAGCTTGCACATGTTCTGCCAGGTGAACGATGCGCTATTGCCATCGTCACCTTCGGATTGCCGGGGGGCATCGAAAGCCCGGTTGAATCGATGCGTCACCACAAGGCCTGACGCCAGTTCCCGGGCGCCAGACCACACGTCTGCTTCGCTGCCGCGACCGCTCCGCAAGTACAGACACTCGCTCGAGAGTGTGCTCACCTTCGAGGCTGCCCAAGGAAACGTTTTACAGTGCCGGTTGTCTCATGCACGGCCTGTGACAGGCCGCAGGCTTCGGCTCAATCCTCCACCTGCCCTTGCGTGTCCCAGTCGTGCGCCGGCGCTGTCCGCGTCCACCGCATCCTGCC
>JGI24705J35276_12238121_pt1 | contig 16191 bp, 14 predicted proteins | sample TergutNt197P4_FD_35276 | JGI IMG/M metagenome (IMG submission 35276) | reverse complement strand
GACCGCCTTGGGGGTGAATTACTGGCTGGCCATGCTTGGGGCGGCGGCGGTCGTGGCGGTGGTCGCCATGCTGACGCAGGTCCTGGTGTTCCAACCGCTGCGCAACGCGCCTGAGTTGCACGACATGATCGCGGCGATCGGCATCCTTCTGTTCCTGGAAGCGGGCACGCAACTTCTGTTCGGCGCCGACTTCCTGCGCATGCCCACTCCCTATGGCCAGATTGTCCACATGTTCGGCCTGACCGCGCCGTTTCAACGGCTGCTGATCGTGGTCGGCGCGTTCGCGCTGATGGTCCTGTTGCACCTGTTCCTCAACCACACGGTCATGGGCTCGACCATTGTCGCCATGGCGCAGAACCGTGACGGCGCCATGCTGGTGGGCATCGATACCCGGCGTACAACGCTGCTGGTGTTTGCCATCTCGGGCGCGCTCGCTGCTGTGGCGGCGGTCCTGTACGCGCCGATCAACCTCGTCTACCCCAGCATGGGCAACCTGGTGATCACGAAGGCTTTCGTCATCATAATTCTGGGCGGCATGGGCAGCTTTCCGGGCGCGATAGTCGGCGGTCTCATTATTGGCTTGGCCGAGAGTTTCGGAGGCTTTTATTTCTCGACGGACTACAAGGACATCATCGCGTTCGTGCTGCTGGTGATGATTCTGTCGCTTCGTCCGCACGGGCTTTTTCCGGCCAGGGGGTTGCGCTGATGGAAATCGCCGCGCGCGAACGTTGGGGCTGGGTGCTGCTGCTGGCTCTGGCCCTGGTGTTCCCGTTCCTCACGGGCAACAACAGCTATCTTATCTCGACCGCCGCGTTGGCCTTCGTCATGGTCCTTTCGGCGCAGGGCTTGAACCTGATCACTGGCTACACCGGGCAATTCAACTTGGCGCATGGTGCCTTCATGGCTGTCGGCGCTTATGCGGTGGGCATCCTCACGGTGGACTATCAGGTGCCTTATTGGGTGGCTTTCGCTGGCGCGGGGGGACTGACGGCGGCGCTGGGGTTGGGAGTTGGGCTGCTGTCACTGCGGCTGAAGGGACATTACTTTGCGATCTTCACGCTCTGCGTAGGCATCATCATTGCCCTGCTGATTGACAAGTGGGACAGCCTGACGCACGGCGCAGTGGGCATCATGGGGATACCGGCGCCGCCCATCGGCATCGGGCCGGTGAGCCTGCGCATCGGTGAGACGAGCTTCGACGTTGGGCCGGGAACGCCCCTTGCGCAGTACTACGTCGCGCTGGCCTGTCTGATGTTGGGCCTATGGGTTATGGCGCGCATCGTACGTTCGCTGCTAGGTCGCAGTTTCGTCGCGGTCCGCAACAGTGACTTGCTGGCCGAAGCGCTGGGCATCAACCTCATGCGCACCAAGACGCTGTCGTTCGTGCTCTCGGTGGTCTATGCGGGCCTGGCTGGCGCGCTCTACGCGGGGCAAGTGCGCGTTCTGGGGTCCGACCTCGCCAGCGAGGCACATACCTTCGACATGATGATCTACGTTCTGGTGGGGGGGCTCGGCACGCTGCTCGGGCCTTTGCTGGGCACTCTGCTCATCACTTGGCTCACGCAGAGCCTGCAATTCCTGGCGGATTACCGGATGCTGCTGTTTGGTCCGCTGCTGATCGCATTGCTTATCTTTCTGCCCGATGGAATCGTGGGCAGTTGGCAAAGGCGCCAGGCACGCCGCGCTGCCGCGGCTGGTGAGCCACAGCCGGCTGGTCGCGAAGCACCCGTGGCCGAGCCTGGATCGCCGAGCCATGCTTGAAATCGAATCGCTGACCAAGAAATTCTTCGGCCTGACGGCGGTGGATCGTGTGAGCACACGGTTCGAGGCGGGGCACATCAGCGCCATCATCGGCCCCAACGGCGCAGGCAAGACCACTTTCTTCAACCTCGTGGCGGGCACGCACAAGCCGACTTCGGGGCGCGTCATGTTCAAGGGGCAGGACATCACCGGCCTGCGCCCTGACAAGATCGCGCGTCTCGGTGTGGCGCGCACCTTCCAGACGACCAGTCTGTTTGACAACGCCACGGTGCTCGACAATCTGATCGTCGGCCACCGGCTGCGTACGCGGTCGGGTTTGGTGGACGTGCTGCTCAACTCCGCGCGCCTGCGCGAGGAGGAGAAGCTGTGTCGGGAAAAAGCGCGCGAGGCGCTCGACTTCGTGGGCCTATCGCGCATTGCCAACCGTATCGCCGCTGACATCACGCAGGAAGAACGCAAGCGCGTGGCCTTTGCGCTGGCCTGGGCCACCGATCCCGAGCTGCTGTTGCTTGACGAGCCTGCGGGCGGCGTCAACCCCGAGGAAACCGTTGGTTTGGCCGAGCTGATTCAGAAGTTGGTGCGCCACGGCAAGACTGTGTGCCTGATCGAGCACAAGATGGACATGATCATGCAGTTGGCCGACAAGATCGTCGTGCTCAACAACGGCGTCAAGATCGCCGAGGGCACGGCCTCGGAAATTCGCCGCGACCCGCACGTTATCGATGCCTATCTCGGAGTCGAGCATGCTGAGGTTTGAGGGTGTCACGCTCAAATACGGCAGTTTTCGCGCGCTCGACAAGATCACGCTGCACGCCAAGGCCGGCGAATTGGTTGTGTTGCTAGGTGCCAACGGGGCCGGAAAGTCATCCATCTTCATGGCTGCCAGCGGTATCCACAGGGCGTGCGAAGGCAGCATCCAACTGGCGGGCCGCAATATCGTGGGCATGCGCACGACGCAGATCGTTGAAGCGGGGCTGGTGCACTGCCCCGAAGGGCGCAAGCTGTTTCCGATGATGTCGGTCAAGAAGAACCTCGTGCTCGGCGCGTATGTGCATCGCCGCGACAAGGCTGGCATCGCCAGCTCGCTCGAAGAGGTATTCGCGCTGTTTCCGATTCTGGCGCAGAAGCAGAACGATCCTGCCGGCTCGCTTTCGGGGGGGCAGCAGCAGATGGTGGCCATTGGTCGCGCCCTGCTGGGGCGGCCCAAGGTGTTGCTGCTCGATGAGCCTTCGTTGGGCCTGGCGCCGCTGGTGGTCAAGCAGGTGTTCGAAGTCATTCAGCGCATCAACAAGGCCGGCACGACGGTCTTGCTGGCCGAGCAAAATGCCTATTCGGCACTGTCGATAGCCGACCGAGCCTACGTGATCGAGCGCGGCCGCCTCGCGCTCGAAGGAGACCGTGAATCACTCATGAACAACGAAGCGGTGCGCGCCGCCTACCTCGGCTGAGACATCGCATCGCGTTCGGACGCATTCCTCTTAGTTCTTTGCCAACCGCAGGAGATATTCGTTATGAAACTCTCAACCACCCGCCGTCAACTTCTTGGCGCGCCGTTGGCCGCCGCGGTGCTGTGCGCCGCCGGCGGCGCGCTCGCGCAGGAGGCCGAGACCGTCAGGCTCGGGTTCACCGGGCCGCTCAGCGGCGGCGCGGCACTGTACGGAAAGAATGTGACCAGCGGCGTCGAAATGGCGATCAAGGAAATCAACGCAGCTGGTCCAGAAGTGGCAGGCAAGAAGATCAAGCTCGAACTGGTGGCGCTCGATGACAAGTATTCACCCGCCGACGCGGCCATCAACGCACGCCGATTGGTTCAGCAGTACAAGGTGCCCGCCGTGTTCTGTCCCCACTCGGGCGGTACCTACGCCTTGCAGGCCATCAACGAGCAGGAAAAATTCCTTCTGTTGGCGTATTCCAGCGCGCCTAAAATCACCGAATCCGGCAACACGCTGACCATCCGCATTCCGCCGACCTTCGACTCCTACATCGAGCCTTTCACCCGCTACGAGATGAAGAAGTTCGGCAAGCGCGTCGGCATGCTGCCCGGCGACCACGAGTACGCCAAGAGCTGGACGCAACTGTTTGAACCAGCCTGGAAGCAGGCCGGCGGCACGGTGGTGTCGAACAACCCGATGTCGTACAACAAGTCCGCCGACTTCTACACCGGCGTCAGCCGCGTGCTGGCCGAAAAGCCTGACGTGCTCTTCATTGGCGGCGCCTCCGAGCCAACCGCGTTGGTGGCCAAGCAGGCGCGCGAACTCGGCTTCAAGGGCGGTTTCCTCATCATGGATCAGGCCAAGCTGGATGAAATGGCCAAGATTACGGACGGACTCTCGCTGCTGGAAGGCTCCATCGGTGTGCTGCCCGTGTCGTTTGACGACCGGGTTGGCCCCAAGACCTTTGCCACCAACTACCACAAGCTCTATGGCGCCGACCGCGATCCAACCACCGAGGCCTCGTACAACTACGCGATGACCTACGCGCTGGTCGCGGCCATGAAAGCTGCCGGCACCACCAGCGACGCCGTGGCCATCCGCGCCAAAATGAACGAGGCCGTCACCAAGCTGACAGTGGAGCAGAACGTGGGCAACTTCGCCAGCATCGACGCCAAGGGCGGCACGGTGATTGATCCCGTGGTAGCCGCGGTGGAGAATGGCAAGATCAAGCCGTTTTCGCTCGGCGAGTTGATGAAATAAACGACGACTGTTGCGAACGCGGGCGAATGCGGCGACGCATCCCTCCGCGTTTTTCTTTCGCCGACATGCCCTTACCGCCGCTCCCGGAAGAACTCACGGAGCAGGCGCGCCGCCTCGCTTTCGCCAACTGCGGAATAGACTTCGGGGGCGTGATGGCAGGTTGGCGAGGCGAAGAAGCGAACGCCCGATTCCACCGCGCCGCCCTTGGGGTCGGCGGCCCCGTAATAGAGGCGCCTCACTCTTGCGAAGGAGATTGCGCCCGCACACATGGTGCAGGGCTCCAGCGTGACGTAGAGATCGCAATCCACCAGCCGCTCGCTGCCGATCTTTCTGGCTGCTTCGCGGATCGCGATAATCTCGGCGTGCGCCGTGGGGTCGCAGTCGGTCAGGGTGCGGTTGCCAGCGGTGGCGATGACCTCGGAATCCCTGACGATCACGCATCCGATAGGAACTTCGCCCGATTTTCCGGCGTTTTCGGCCGCTTTGAGCGCCAAATCCATGAATGAAGGGGCGGACATGCCTCGTATCATCGCAAGAAACCTGCTACTAGCTCCGCCTTCAGCAAAAGTGGATACCGGTTTTGCCTGAGCATGCCGCTCGCCAAGAGTGTGCGCAATACCCGTTGGCCGACCCGAAGTGAGATCATTCATGCCCCGCGATAAAGACAAAGACAACGCCTCGAAGCGCGGCGGGCGTGACAGGCCCGCCCACAAGGGACGCTCGGGAAAGCCGCGCGGACCGGAGAAGAAGTTCGCCAAACGCGGATTTGGCGGCGGGTCCGAGGAAGGCGGCCGCTTCTCGCGACAGGAGCGTGACAGCCGGCCAAGGAGCCACCAAAGCCGGGATGACCGCCGCGAGCGTTTCTCGCGTGATGATCGCGACAGCCGTCCGCCAAGGCGGGAGGACCGTGGGGAGCGCAGGCGCGAGTTCGACGATGCGCCGCGCGGACGGTTCCGGGACAGGAAGCCCGACGACAGGCGCGCCTTCTCCGCTCGCGACGATTTCCGAAAGGATCGTCCCCGCAAGGATTTCGGCGGCCGCGATCGAGGTGAGGAGAAACCCTGGCGCCGGCACGACGACAGACGCGATGAGGGCCGTGGTGGGGACCGCCCACGTTTTTCGCGGCAGCGGGAAGGCGGAGGTGAGGACCGTCCGCGTTTCCGGGACAGACACGAGGGTGGCGGGGACCGTCCGCGTTTCCGGGACAGACATGACGAGCGTGGCGGAGACCGTCCGCGTTTCTCGCACTCGCGCGATGACCGTTTCGGGCAGGACCGTTTCGGGGAAGACCGTTCCAAATTCGGGCGGCCGCGTTTCGACCGCCCGCGCGAGGGGCGAGAAAACCGACAAGAAGGCCGCACAGACTGGCAGGAGCACCCGCGCAGCGAGGGGCGGTTCAGGGATCGCGGCAACGATCGGCCGCGCCGAGAGGAAGAGGGCGAAGGCCGGCCCTTCGCCAAGCGCCCAGCTTTTGGCGGTCGCGGTGCCTATCGCGAACACAGGGGCGATTTCGACAGGCGGGGCCCGCGCGACGAGCCAAAGCCGAAGAAGACCGGCGAGCGCATCGCCAAAGTGTTAGCGCGCGCAGGCCTTGCCTCGCGCCGCGATGCCGAGGAGATGGTCACGCAAGGCCGCGTCACAGTCAACGGCCGCACGATCAATTCGCCGGCTCTCGACGTTACCAGAAACGATGTCATTGCCGTTGACGGCAAGCCATTGCCGCCGCGCGAGCGCACACGGCTGTTCCTCTATCACAAGCCGCGCGGATTGATGACGACACATGACGACCCTGAGGGACGTCCGACCGTGTTCGACAATCTGCCCGAGGGGTTGCCGCGGTTGATCAGCATCGGCCGGCTCGACTTCAACACTGAGGGGCTTTTGCTGCTCACAAATGACGGCGGGCTCGCGCGCGTGCTTGAATTGCCTGACACCGGCTGGCTCAGGCGTTACCGGGTCCGTGCCCATGGTGAAGTCACGCAGGCGCAGCTTGATCAACTGAAAGACGGCATCGAGGTCGAGGGCGTCAAATATGGTTCGATCGATGCGACGCTGGAGCGCGACCAGGGCGCCAATGTCTGGCTGGTGTTTGCGATCCGCGAAGGCAAGAACCGCGAAGTGCGCAACGTACTCGCGCATCTCGGCCTGGAGGTGAACCGGCTGATCCGCGTGTCCTACGGCCCGTTCCAACTCGCCGAACTCGGTGAAGGCGAGGTGCAGGAAATCAAGTCGCGCGTGCTGCGCGAGCAGCTTGGTGAGAAGGTGGTCGCGCAGGCCGGGGTGGAATTCGATATACCGCCGAAGGGTGAGGGGCGCGAAGACGGCGACAAGAAGTCGCCCAAGCCCGTCGGCAAGAGAGAAACGATCAACGATCGCAAGGGTCGCCGCGTATTGGTACAACGAACCGGCAGCGAAGAGGCGCGCGAACGTCACGAGATGGAGGCGGCAGGCTACGGTCCGCCACGCCGTCCGAAGCGCGGTTATCACGGTAAGCGCGATCTGAAGCCGCGGGAGGAGTAGAGTTGCGTGTTGTCGGGGGGCGATTGAAGGGGCGCAATCTGGCTTCGCCTTCCTCGCGCGACATCCGCCCCACTGCGGATCGCCTGCGCGAGTCCGTCTTCAACATCCTTGTTCATGCCTATGACGATCCGATCGAAGGTGCGCGTGTGCTGGATCTCTTCGCCGGCACAGGTGCGCTGGGAATAGAGGCAGTCTCGCGCGGTGCGGCATTCGCGCTGTTTGTCGATAACGGCACCGAGGCGCGCGCATTGTTGCGCAACAATGTTGAGGTGCTGGGACTGGGCGGGGTCACAAAAGTGTACCGTCGCGATGCGACCAATCTGGGCCCCGCGCATCCGGTTGAACCGTTCTCGCTGGTGTTCCTCGATCCGCCCTATGGCAAGGGTTTTGCGGAGCAGGCACTCGTCTCGCTGCGCGATGGCAAATGGCTGACGCCGGGAGCACTGCTCGTGGTCGAAGAGGCCAAAGCCGCGCAGTTTGTGACGCCGGAGGGATTTTCCGAATTGGAGCGGCGCGCCTATGACGATACGGAGTTCGTGTTCTTGAAGGCGGTGTAACCAACCTCTCTGGCGCCGTTCGGGAATGCGCGCCTCTTGCGCGAAAGCGGCGTAGGCGTTGCACTCCGGAGGCAGGGTTATCTGGTGCCGTCGTACCAGACCGCCACAACACCGCATCCGCCATCCACTGGAAGCGTTGTCTCCGTGACAATATAAGTCCTCTCTTCCTTGATCTCCCTTCCATGCACCAGTGAATAGAACTGGTCGGCAGATGTTCGGGCGTCGGCACCGGCTCGCAATTGTCCCATGGGGATCATGTACTGCAACGTCAGGTCGTGGTTGCGAGGTGGGGGTCTCCAAAAGAATTGGAGGCCTGCTTTGCGGTAGGCGGACAGTCAACTGGATTGGACAAAACCCTCGGATAGGATGGCCGCGACTTCGGTTTGCGGGCGTCCGACCTCGCCGGCCTTAAAGTGGAGCTGCATCAACTCAATGCCACCCAGCAGGATGCGGGCACATCGAGAAGTCTTAAAGCCCATCATGGGTCGGCTTCGCCGCTTGATGGACCGGTGATCCTAGTTCGTGGATGGATGCATCTGCGTTCTTATTACTTAACGGGGTATATATCTTCATGAAGAAAGTTGCTTACGCTCTCACACTCACTCTTTGTCTTAGTGTCGTAGGGTTGGCGCCTGCCCGGAACGCCGTTGCACAAAATGGTCTCGGCATCAACGGCCCGGGCGCTGGCCAGGACGTTGCCCAGGCGGTCGTGTGGGCTCGCAAATTGGCTTACCAGGGGGACGCCCAGGCGCAAACCGTTCTCGCGAGCATGTATGTGCTCGGCCAAGGCGTTCCGCAAGACTATGCGCAGGCGGCCGTGTGGTTTCGCAAGGCGGCTGAGCAAGGGGTCGCTATGGCGCAAGGCAATCTCGGATTCTTGTATGTGGAAGGCAGGGGCGTTGCACGAGACTATACGGAGGCGTTGGCGTGGTCCCGCAAAGCAGCCGACCAGGGGGATACCACGGGGCAAAATACTCTCGGCGTCATGTACGAGAACGGCTGGGGCGTTGCGCGAGACTACGGGCTGGCGATCGTGTGGTACCGCAAGGCCGCCGAGCAGGGGTTCGTTTTGGCACAACTCAACATGGGCGAGAGCTATGAGGAAGGCCGTGGCGTGGCGCAAGACTATACGCAGGCGGCCGCGTGGTATCGCAAGGCCGCAGAACAGGGGAATAGCATCGGCCAGGACAGATTACACAGAGTGGAGCTTAAGCTGACCGGCACAACTTCCATGCAGGCGGCCAGCGCCAAGCCTGCTACGACGTCTCTATTCGTCGGGAATGCGTACGACGTCGAATCGGCGCTTATGATGGCAAAACCGGGCTTCGTCGAGCCGGTGGTCAACGTGACTGCCACAACATTCAATGAGGTGCGCGCTGCTGCTGAACGTGGAGATGCAGGCGCCCAATACAATCTCGGCGTGATGTACTCGAGAGGCCGAGGCGTTGACCGCGTAGACCAACAGCAGGCGATCGCTTGGTACCGCAAGGCAGCCGAGCAAGGACACGCTGAGGCGCAGTACTGTATCGGTGTTGCGTACTATGCAGGCAATTATGGCTATCCGCGCGATCAGGCACAGGCTGCCGTGTGGTATCGCAAGGCCGCCGAGCAAGGGCTCGCCATCGCCCAAGACAGCCTTGCCCGTATGTACGGATCTGGCGATGGCGTTCCGCAGGACGATGCACAGACTGCCATGTGGACTCGCGAGGCCGCCTTACAAGGGCATGCTGCGGCACAATTCCGCCTTGGTGCTACGTACCAACAGCCCAGTGTCCGCAGCGGCGTTCCGCAGGACTATGTGCAGGCCGCTGCGTGGTTGCGCAAGGCTGCGGAGCAGGGACATGACGGTGCCACCAATTGGCTTGCCGAGATGTACGAAAAGGGTCGAGGCGTTCCGCGCGATTTGGCACAGGCGAAAGCATTGTATCGCAAGGCCGCCGACAGGGGTGACTACGCTGCTAAAAGGAACCTGGCCAGGCTGGAGGCGATGTCTAACCAGTGAGGTTGTCCCGAATGACGGTGACACCGCGCCGAGAAGCCAGCCGGAAATCATTGAATCACACGGCTTTATCCGCTCGCCATCACCGGGCTTGTCCCGGTGATGGCGGAGATATGTGAAGCGAAATCCGGAGTCTTCGTGTTGGAGTGCCGCAATGCCAATTTCAACTTGCTCGTCAAATCATTGGCATCAGACAGAGTGGAAACATAAGCGCATCCGTTGCTGATCCAAACACCAACTGTTGTTTGAGAACCTGCCCTGATTAATATTTTCTCATGAGTCTTGTATGCTTGAACTAACTTCATTTCCGTCTGCATCCTGCGTCCTCACCGCCGTCCGAACAGCCTCTCGACATCGGCGAGCTTCAATTCGACATAGGTAGGTCGGCCGTGGTTGCATTGGCCGGAGTTCGGCGTTTCCTCCATCTCGCGCAGCAGCGCGTTCATCTCTTCCGGCTTGAGTCTGCGCCCGGCGCGCACCGAGCCGTGGCAGGCCATGGTGGCGGCCACATGCATCAGCCGGCGCTCCAGGGGCAGCGCTTCGTCCCATTCTGCCATGTGCTCGGCGAGATCGCGCAACAGGCCACCTGCGTCCGTCTTGCCGAGCAGTGACGGCGTCTCGCGCACCGCGACCGCGCCGGGGCCGAAGGACTCGATCACAAGCCCGAAGGAGGCAAGCTCCTCGCTGCGCGCCAGCAGCCGCTCGACGGTCGCCTCGTCCATCTCGACGATCTCGGGGATGAGCAGGATTTGCCGCTGCACGCCGTTCTTTTCGAGTGACGCCTTCAGCCGTTCATAGACAATGCGTTCATGCGCAGCATGCTGGTCGATGATGACCAAGCCGTCGCGGGTCTGCGAGACAATATAGGTTTCATGAATCTGCGTGCGTGCCGCGCCGAGCGGGCGATCAATCAGATCGCCAGACATCTGCGAGTCGATCCGCACGTCTGCCGCTGGTCCGCCAACATCGAAGGCTGTTTGGCTCCGTTCGGCGAAGGCAGGCGCAGCAGTTACATCGAAAAATGGCGCCGCTGGTGAGTCTGGCATCGCAAGCGAGCCGGGCATCGCAAGCGAGCCGGGCATCGCAGGCGAGCGGCGCCAATCCCAGCCTGCCGGTCTTGGCGGCGTAAAGGCTGGCGGAGCAAAGGCCGGCCGCAACGAGGCTAGCGCCGCGCTGCCGCTATTGGCCGCTGTGTGCCGGCCCTCGCGCGCCAAGGCCTCCTTCAGCCCGTGTACGATCAGCATACGTACGAGGCCCGCGTTGCGAAACCTCACCTCGGTCTTGGCGGGGTGTACGTTGGCATCGACCTCGCGGGGATCGAGCGTGACGAACAGCGCTGCCACCGGATGGCGATCGCGCGGCAGATAGTCGGAATAGGCGGCGCGCACCGCGCCCAGGATCAGCTTGTCGCGCACGGGGCGCCCGTTGACGAAGAGATACTGCCCGAGTGCGTTCGCCCGTGTCAGCGCCGGCGCGGCAGCGTAGCCCGCCACCACCACGCCATCACGCTCGGCATGAACCTCGATGGCATGGCTACGGAAGTCAGCGCCAAGGATGTCGCCAAGCCGCGTCAGGCGTCCGGCGGCGCCGGGCAACGCCGCGGCCCAGGTGACTGGCGCACGCTCCTCGCCAGCAAGCGTAAAGGCGATATCGGGCCGCGCCATCGCAAGCCGTCGCACCACCTCGCGGATCGCTTCGGCCTCGGTGCGGTCGGTCTTGAGAAACTTCAGCCGTGCCGGCGTCGCATAGAAGAGATCGTTGACCTCCACGCGCGTGCCATGGGCCAGCGCCGCAGGCCCGATCTCGGACTTCTCCCCGGCTTCGACCGAGAGCGTCCAGGCATGGGGCTCGCTGGCATGACGCGTGGTGATGGAGAGCCTCGCCACCGCGCCGATCGAAGGCAACGCCTCGCCGCGAAACCCGAGCGTGCGGATGCGCAAAAGGTCTTCGTCGTCGAGCTTGGAGGTCGCATGGCGCTCGACCGCAAGGCCTAGGTCTTTTGCGGTCATGCCGCTGCCGTCATCGGTGATGCCGATCCGCCGCCGTCCGCCCCCATCGGTGAAAACATCGATCCGGCTCGCACCGGCATCGATCGCGTTCTCCACGAGTTCCTTGACCACACTCGCGGGGCGCTCAACCACCTCGCCCGCGGCGATGCGGTTGATGACTTGCTCTGGAAGCTGGCGGACGGGCATGGATGACATGGATGACTCGGTGGTGTTCAGGGGCCGAATTCAGGGGCTGTTCGTTTATTCTGGGCTCGCGACCGCGTCGCGCTCCAGAATCTGCAAATAACGCTATCTCCTCATGAGGAAAGAGAGAAGGCATCGTAATCCCAACAGATTTTAGTCCCAGCGGCACACAATTGCATGAGCCCGAACGACCCACATACTCGCGAAAGTTTCGTGCCCCACGATCGGCCATCAATCGTCAAACCCGCTTCTGCCTCGCCTGGCCTTGATGTCGCCGCGGTGCTTCTTGCCTTCGAGCCGGCGCTTCTTCGAGGCCAGGGTCGGCCGGGTCGCGCGGCGCGGCGTCGGCCGCATCATGGCCTCGCGCAGCATCTCGACCAGCCGATCAATCGCGTCCTGGCGGTTGCGTTCCTGGGTGCGGAAGCGCTGCGCCTGAATCACGATGACGCCGTCCTTGGTCATGCGCTGGCCGGCGAGCCGGGCGAGCCGTAGGGCGGCATCCTCCGGCAGGGTCAGCTTGCGCGTGTCAAAGCGCAATTGTGCCGAGGTCGCGACCTTGTTGACGTTCTGCCCGCCGGGACCGGAAGCGCGGACGAAAGCGATCTCGATGTCGTCCTCGTCGATGGCAAGATTGCGAGAAATCCGTAGCACGGCGTCACCATTCGTCATGCCCGGCGAGGGGCATCCACATTGAGCGATGTTGTATCATGAACGACGCGAATGCCACGTCGAATGTGGTAGTCGCCGACTCTTTCAATTCGTATCATCGGTTATCCAACGTTCCTAGTCATGATAAACGTTCAGTGGCTTCTCCAGAGCAATCATCCCAACCTGCCAGGCATTGGCGAGATTGCGGCGATCCTGCGCGATCAGGGTTGCGACGTGCATGCGGTCGCACTTAAGGGGCATAGCGCCGAGATTCCCGACACCGGAACGCTTGACCTTAGTCGACCCGTCGTTTGCTATGGGCCTTCATTTGTCCCGCGCGCGCTGAAGTACCGGGAGCTTTCGCCGGGCATCTTCTTCGACACTGGCATGTTCCGGTGGTCGGCCTTCCATGAGGGCTGGGGTGATCTGATGATCAGCGCCGACGCTGTTGTTACAGACACAGCGGCAGCCGTCTCGCGGCTCGGTTCCAGAACAATGTTCGTCCGGCCCGATGAGGATAGCAAGGCGTTTGATGGTGGGCTCTTTGATGCAGGCTCATTGAATGCCGTGGTCGCCCAAGCAATCGAGAAGGGGCATATCAATGCCGGCACGCCTGTGGTCGTGGCGGAGGCTTTGCCGATCGATATGGAATGGCGTATCTTTGTTGTCGGTCGGCAAGTCGTTGCTGCGTCGTCCTACCGCAAGGATGGCGTCGGAAACATCAACCTCTCTGTTCCCTATCGCGTCGTCGATCTTGCTTTTGAGGCTGCCGATAGATGGGCGCCCGCCGAAGTATTTTGTCTCGATATTGCCCGTTCAGGAGACCGTTACGGAATTGTGGAGGCAAACTGCTTTAATGCCTCACGTTTCTATGGAGCGGATGCGATCGCTATCCTTGGCTCGGTGTCGTCTCTGGCGAGCCGAATGTTTGAAACGAAGGAAGTTTCGGAGCAACTACCGATCCTGCCCCCTGAACCACCCGCCGCCCCTTAGAAAATCTATCGACCTGTCTCGACGGGCGAACATAAGGCTCTGATGGCCTCGGCCTGTTTGGGGAACGAGCCATATATGTCTATGGGAGCATCGTAGATATCCTGGTTCGAAGCCACGTGGTCAACGTAGGGAGCAAGGTCTTTGTAGATTTCGGTGACGCTGCCTGGATCGCGTTGCTCTCGGGATTGCAGCAGCTTCAAGAATGGGCTGGCCGAGTCGGCGTTACTAACAGCTCGGTCCGACACGACAAATTCAGCAAAAGCAAAGACATAATATTGGAACGCGCGGCGCGGCATATATAGCAGTTCATTAGCGCGCCCGATCGAATCCGCGAAATATTGCTGGACTTCGGTAATCGATTTTCCGAACAGCAGCTTGTGCGCATGTTTGACGTCCAAGTCGCTTTTATAGCCTTGCCAGTGGTCTGCGCCGGGAGGGCTGTGTTTTCGGGCGAGACGGGGTGGGAGCATGGTCATGGTGTCTGTTAAATCCAATCTTCGACCCGCAGTAGGCGTAGGGTACACAGAGCGAAGCGTGCCCACCACTCGGTGCCGTCATTGCGAAGAGAGGGGAGGCACGCCGCTTCGCTACCGACTAGTTTTGCCTCCGGCAGAGCGAACTTGCTGAAGAATGAACTCTCTCGCATCCGGCGTAACGTTGGCCAGGGGCAATGTGATGAACTGTGCTTTTGAGAACAGCAACAGCCAGCACTCGGGAAATTGCCATACTTCTTTCACTGTCGACCAGGGGAGCGTACTGCTTCCTGCTCCTGATGAGAGAAGCAAAGCTGAGTCGGTTGCCACCAGGGTTGCCGATGGACTACCCATTGCGCGCAGCTTACTGAGCGAATTGTGGTAGTGAACAAGATACACGGCCGCAGCAAAAGTGACTCCCATTGCCAACACTGTGCCGAGAACCCCGATGAACCAGGACGTGTCCCCACCAAGCAGCAGCGTGACGAAGCAAGCTAAGAGTAACGCTGCTGCCAACACAAAACGCAGGCCAGTAACACGCCACCAGAACCTAAGTACTGCGTACCGGACCAAAGATTTGCTGTAGGTAAGACTGATCTCGTACCGCATATGCTAACGCTTAGATGAGTTGGCCGCACCTCGGGTCATAGTCCGTCCGTATTTCCGCAACCACCGCTCATCAGCGCGCGTTGGCGAATGTGCTCGCCGCTGCAGATCGCCAAACGATGCCAGACCTGCTCCTTCCCCGAAGTGTGAAAGGACAAGCGTGGCCAACTGAGTCGTCTGTTCAGGTGTCAACAGATCGAGTTCGTCGATTTCGTTGGTCAGGAAATGTTGAAGCTTCCTGCCATCGCGTGTGTAGACATCCGGAACGCCGCATGCCCGTAATTCATTACCATGCCGCTTCAGGAATTCGTGCCATTCATCGCGTTTCAGTCGGAAGGTCATCGCTCGCTTTCATAGCCTCGCCAGTGGTCTGCGGCAGGAGCGCGATGTTTTCGGGCGAAACGAGGCGGGAGCATGGTCATGGTGTCTGTCAAAGCCAATCTTCGACCCGCAGCCCGTCCACGCGCCTGAATTCGCCGACATTGCCGGTGACGAGCGCCAGATCGCGAGCCTTTGCCTGTCCCGCAATCAGTGTGTCGTAAGAACCGATCGGTGTTCCCTTCGCCACAAGAGCCGCGCGGATTTCGCCGGCGACGAAGGCGTCATTCCGATCGAAATCAAGGATCGCGAAATCTTGGAGCACCAGACGCAAGGTTTCGAGATTGTGCGCAACCTTTGCGCTCTTGAGCGCTCCGAAATAAAGCTCGTACACCACGATGGAAGAGAGACCGATGCTTCCCTGTGTGTGGTCGAGGACCCGGCTGATAAGCCTGTCGGATTTACGGCCGATCAGCGCGATCACCGCATTCGTGTCGAGGAGGTGCGAAATCATCTGAATGCCGTGTCGAGCTTGGGGCGATCCTGATGCTCCGGTTGCTCGCGGCCATCCGCCATGAAATCGTCGCTGACGCCCCGCGCCAGAGCCGCCTTGAGGGATGACCACGCTTCATTCGGTTCGACATGAGGCCGAAGAATCAGCGCGTCTCCCTCCTGCGTCACCTCAACGCGATCAACGCTGAAGCGGAATTCTTTCGGCAGGCGCACAGCCTGCGAATTGCCGGACTGAAACACGCGTGCGAAGTGGGGCATCGATAGCTCCCTTACGTATATACGTTGACGTATATACGCCGGGGTGGCAGGGATTGCAAGGGCCCGAGCGGCAGGGCGTCTCAGCTCTCGCTCTTGGCGTCGGCGGCCGACGATGAAGGTGAGGGGGCCCTGCTCAGATTATTTGATGAATCTGAAAATCATCTGCGGCCAAAGATGTCCAAATTCCACGCTATGATAAATTTCCATGCAGCTTTCCGAAAAGCCATTCTCTTTGGCGCATGTCAAAAAGTCCCACCCGAAGTCGGTGAAAACGAGCGACCCTTTTTCCGACATTGGGTTTCCATGGTATTCCTCCGGCAAAAGGAACACCAAGTCTCCATTCTCGATTCTCGCTCTGCAAATGCTCTGTTCCCTATTCAGATAAAACGGGATCGTCAGCAACATATGTCCGCCAGTCTTCAGAACGCGAGCGCACTCCGAGAGGCCTTTTTGCGGCGAAGGAATGTGTTCAAAAACATCTGCACTAATGATCAGATCAAAATGATTATCGGAAAAACTCAATCGCTCCACATCTTCGTGGCGGACTCCGTTGATCTCCTGGCCAGATGCCAGAATCGAGTCATCGAGACTGTTTATGGAGTTGTATTCCTTGCTCTCCGTGAATCTGTCCCAGTCCTCCTTTGAGCGGCAAACCGCCAG
>JGI24705J35276_12238122_pt1 | contig 16217 bp, 12 predicted proteins | sample TergutNt197P4_FD_35276 | JGI IMG/M metagenome (IMG submission 35276) | reverse complement strand
CAGATCTTGTTGAGGGGCACGATGCCGAGAACCAGCGTACAGGCGGAATTGCAGATGCCGTCGATGATGACCCGTTCGCCCTTGTCACGAACGCGCTTGTACTTCGCCTTGTACTCCTCGACATACCCGCCATGGTCGCGTGTGATGTGCAAGACCGCACGCGCCGGCGTGGCGGCGACGAAGGCAAGCAATAGCAGGCTCAAGGGCGTGATGCGCATTGGTAAAGTAATAGTCAGACCAGATCGAGTCGAACAAAGGCTGGCCGCTGGATTCTCGGCCAAACCGTATTGAGAATTCGTTAAGCATCCGGAAAAGGCCAAAAAGGGGCATTGGCGGATCTTGCCCGGCACATCCAGCCTGTCTCTGGGAAAGAATTTCTGAAGCTTGGCGCGGCTCCATCCGGAAAAGGGGTACCCAAGCCGCCCGCAACGGCTGTAAGGTGTTCGCTAGTGCGGCTTCCGGAGAATCGAGATGGGTAGATTGAAATTCCTTGCGACGATCGCCGTTCTCTCGGCGGCAATGTTGGCCCCCGGCCTTTCAGAGGTGCAGGCTCATCATCGACACCACCGCCACCATGCCAACCGCCTGCCCTACCCGATCAGCTATCTACACAATTACGGGCCGGGGCTGACGCCTGGTACCTTCGCCCATTACGATGGCCCCAACAATTACTGCTTTCAGAGCTCGTCGGCCTATATTGGCCAGGATCGGCGCCGGCACCCCTGCTTCTGAGGGGCGCCGTGTTGCGTGCTCGTTGCGGGTGGGTCGTTACTTGGCGGGAGCTCCCGACAGCAACAGCTGCTTTTCGATTTCATAAACCGGCAGTTTGAGGAGATCCTTGCCGAGCTCGTGTCGCAGTGCCTTGCGCACGGCCGCAGAATAATCTTCGCGGATCATGCCGAGCGCGCGGGGAGAAGCCACCATGGTCAGCGCCGTGGTCTCCCCCGAGGTGATCGCGGCGTCGAGCCGACCGGCCAAGGTCCTGAGAAACGCCCGTTCAGCCTCATCATGCCAATCCGTCTGCTCGACTGAACTGCGCGCGCCGCCAATGCCAGCATGATACGTGCCTGGCGCGTCGGTGCCCTGCGCACTGGTCGGTGGATTCGGCTGCTCGTGCACCTCCTTGGTGTGCAGGTTCGGAAACACCTCGTCGCCGACATTTTCCAGGATAAGCGCCTTGCGTCCGTCGCACACGACGAGCCAGTCGCCTTTGTCCATCCTCATCTTGTTCATTCTAGTACTCCAGGGAAAAATAGGCCGGGCGGGCGCCCGCAGGTCACCCGATGCAAGAATGCGTGACAATCCAGTCAGAGATGCTCTTCAAATTCTTCAAAGGACTTGCCGAATTGTGCCATCGCCTCTTCCAGATAATCGGCAAGCATCGGCGTTCCGATCAGATAGGACGCCGTGCGTCTGTTATGAGCCTGAGTCGCCTGGGTATACAACTCGCGCCAACTGGCAAGATCGCCATCGCCACGGCCGAGCCACATGAGCGCGACGAGGTCGATTTGCTCGTCGACATTGAGGTCTCGGATGAAACCGACAAGTTCCGCGCGGTCAGTATCCTCGCCTCGACAACCATAGCTCATGTCATCGTCGCCCGAATCAAGAATGACGCCGCCTCCGCCAGACTCGCTGTCGTACTGGCGGCACTTCGAGATGATGAAGAATACCTTCTCCGGTGAGATCGACAGGTTCGGAATAGTCCGCATCATGATTCGCTCCGGGAGCCAACGCACAGCTCCACAACGGAAAGACTAGAGGCTGCGGCGAAAACGCGACTTGCGCAAGATCAAGTTTAGAGATGAAGGCATGACCGGCGGTTTGGAAGCGCCATCGGTGGACCCACCATGCAACCTTCGCAGTTGCGAAATCGTTCGCTTCTTCGTCGAGAATGAAACGATTGACACGTATACAATTGAAGTACTTAGGTAATTTCCGCGAGAGATCGGGACACCATGACCTTTAACACCATGGGTCTGGCATTTTACGTCTAAGGTGAGCGCGTCGGTCGCTGGCTTGGTGGGCTGCGCCAAGCCGGGACGATGTGAGGATGTGGGCGATGCCGCTTGCGTCCTTATGGCCGCCAGACATGCGGATCAATAGCGGTGCATGCCTTCGCGGCTCAGGTTCTCACCGATCTGCGCAAAACGCCGCCATTGCAGACGGGAATGGCATCGGCCTTTCTCGAAGCTGAATCGCACGATCAAGGAAGCGACCGTCCAACGCTACCATTACGATCGATGCGATCAGCTCGAAGCCCACCTTGCTGACTTCATCACAACTACGCTCGTCGGCTGAAGACTCTGATCCCTACGAATACATCTGCAAATTCTGGACTTCTCAGCCAGAACGATTCAAACTCAACCCCTCCTCCAAATGCCGGGACTAAACACCTAACTAATTTTGTTGTACTAAACCTCCGGCTCTGCCGGAGCGAACAGAGGCAGTTCTACGGCTGCGGCCTTGGACGGTGGCGGAGCCACGCTTTGGTCCAACATGGATGAGAGTGCTGTTCGTCCTTGTCCCGAACCGGGAGGACCAATAGGTCGATGCCATGACCGGCCGTTTCATCCAGCTCGCTTTGGGCGAACGGAGAACAATGAACCAGAAGAAGAACGGCGTCGTCACCATGCGAGACGCAAGCGGGAACCAATCCGGCAACAGGAAGGCTGGTCCAGGAAGACGGTACCAGTAATAGGTGCTTATCGCGGCGGCCCCGAATATCCGATACATGATTGCCCGCGCCCCTTCTTTATGGCGGAAGATGCGCTGGCAGATCATGAAGACGATGTAAGTGGCAATGCAGGCGCCCAACGGCCAAGCGTAGGCCGTTATAATTTCTCGGATGCCAACCTGGTGCGGCCAATAATCCGGCACCTGAAACCATCCCCACACAAATCCGGGAAAGCTCCCCGCCATGAAATTTTCCAAAAACCGGCGGACGCCCGTTGCTTTGATCACGGTTGACGTCAAGTCCGGCGTCGAATCGGGACAGCGACTGACGCATGTCTCGCACAAATCACAGCGTGCATTTTTGAACGTCACGACGGGATTGGTGGCATATAGTCGTTCCACCGGATGGATGGGGCATAGGGAGTTGCACCATCCGGATCGCATTTCAAACAACACCCCCATCACACACGCGACAACTACCGCCGACAGCACCATGGTCGCTGTCAATGAGCCATCCACATTGAGGCCAAGATGCCGCATGGGTACGATCACAAACAGCAATATAATGCTAACGAGACCCAGTGCAGTAGCACCCCGTTCAGGCATCCTGATATTCTTCACAATGCCCAACTTTTGCGGCAGCCAATGAACGGTTGCCATAGGACAGATGTTGCGCCAAAGGCCGGGCGCGACAGTCACCAACGCCGGGGCAACTGGTATCACCACGCTCCAGAAAAGAACGACGCCCACGGCTGGCCAGAATAACAACAGGCCAACCAGCGCCACGCCTACCAACAACAAAGCGGCTTGCAGGATCGTCCAGACGATCCGCTCCTTTGGACCGACCGTGCGGCTGTCGGCAGGCGATCTCGGACTGTACTTGGTAGGCAAAATCTTGACGACAATCATGTCTGGCTCAGGCGATGCCACTTGGTCTCGCGGAGAGCGGTCGCGTCCATACTCCATTTGCGTAACAATCCGATTCCGAAAATCTCTTAGCTTGATGACAACTCATAAAGGAGTTGTCGAACACTTTCTCCAATCGAGAGACTGAGATTGTTGCGCGACAACAACGAAATAGAAAAATATACGAATTAACGACAGAAACGACGAATGAATGACGGAAACGACGAATTAATGCTTGCGTGTTCATTGCTATAAGAATCTTGTCATTGTTATAAAGAATGGAGGCGGCCTGGGAGGCCACTAAAAGAGTTCAAGCGAGAATTAAAATGAGAAAGAGTCTGTTGCTTTTGACCACGAGTTTGGTGGTCTTCGGCGTCACTGGCCCCTCTATGGCTGCTGACCTTGGTTTGCGGCTCAACACCAAAGCGCCGCCTGCGATGATGGGCGGCGTGTACGACTGGAGCGGCTTCTACGTCGGCCTCAATGGCGGCGGTGGCGCAACGGGTAATTGCTGGGATTTTCTCAGCGATAGCGTCCCAAGCCACACTGACGGTCGGTACGGCGCGGCAATGCCGGATGGCTGCCATAACGGAACGGGCGGCACCTTCGGTGGTCAGCTCGGCTACCGCTGGCAGGCCGCCAACTGGGTGTTCGGCATCGAGGGCCAGGGAAACTGGGCGAACATTTCGGGTAGCACCCATAGCCTGCACAACTTTAAATACGTCAAACAGTCAAGCATCGATTCGTTTGGAATGATTACCGGCCATGTCGGTTATGCCGTGAACAATGTGCTGCTCTACGCGAAGGGTGGTGCGGCTGTTGTGGACGACAAAGTCGGTTTTAATGGTGCTGACGATAAGACTGGCGCACCCGACAGGGCATCAACCAGTCAAAGTCGTTGGGGTGGCACCGTTGGCGCGGGTCTTGAAGTCGGCCTTGGCGGAAACTGGTCAGTCGGCGCGGAATACAACCATATCTTCCTGTCGCAAAGGGATGTCCCGATCGTCTCCGAACTGAGGGGCACCAACGTGCGCGTCAGGGAGGATGTCGATGTTGGCCTGGTTCGCTTGAACTACAATTTCGGTGGTGCGCGTGCGAACAATGTTAAGGCGGCAATGCCTGCCGTCTATGACTGGAGCGGCCTCTATCTTGGTCTCAACGGTGGCGGCGGGGCGTCCCAAAATTGCTGGGATTTGCGCACCGATAATACAGGTGTTGTTGGCACAGATGGACGCCATAATTATTCTGGCCGCGAAGGCTGCCACAATGCGACGGGTGCCACCTTCGGCGGTCAAATCGGCTACCGCTGGCAAAGGGCGAACTGGGTGTTCGGCATCGAAGGTCAAGGCAACTGGGCCAACCTTTCGGGCAACAATCTCAGCGAGACACTCAATTCCGATACTTTCGGTGCCACCAGCTACCAAGAGCACTTCAACCGGTCGCGTATCGACGGCTTCGGTTTGATCACCGGTCAGGTCGGCTATGCCTATGACAATGCGCTGTTCTATGTGAAGGGTGGTGCGGCGGTGGCCAGCACCACGTTCGATGAAGTCCTGGTGGCCCACAACAAGATCATCGGTGATCCAAGTACCAAGCTGGGTGGTTCCGCGAGCGATACCCGTTGGGGAGGCACGCTTGGCGCTGGTCTTGAACTCGGCCTCACGCCGAACTGGTCGATCGGTGCTGAGTACAACCGCATCTTCCTGGGCAACAGCAACGTCAGCCTTCTGTCCGGCGGAAATTTGTATAAGACGGACAATATCCGTCAGGACATCGACGTGGGTCTGGTTCGCCTGAATTATCGGCTTGGCGGTCCGATCACGGCAAGATACTGATCCGTATCCAAAACGTATTCCCGTTTGACTTGGCCCGGCCTTTGCGCCGGGCCTTTTTCGTTCAAGAGGTACGATATCCGATCGCGTCTCGCGCGGACTGCGCTCCTGGGCGGCTTTGGTTTGATTCGCAGATGGACGACGCACGCCGCGGCATATGAACGGGCACGTCTCGAAGATGTGATCAATCGGACGAATAGCGATGTTTGGGCGGACGGCGCCTATCGATCAGCGAAGAACGAAGCGTGCTGGTATCCATCCCAAGAAGCCGTATTGCCAACGGTAAAGTCGAAAGTCCGTAGTACGGTCGAGCATGTGTCCACGCAGCAGAAGAGAGGTGCAGCCATGATCGTGGCATCAACGATCTGCCCGCGCTTCGCCAAAAAACCGTCCAACCAAAGCGTCTCATCAAAGCGCCGGAATAGACCATCGATCGCGTCAGCCCTCTTCAGAGCTTCGCGGAAAGTCCAAATCGTATTGGCGTCGGGGACGTAGAAGCGCATGGAGGACAGCCGGTCCTTGATCAGGACTCTGCCCTCGTCCGACAGCGAGTATCTTGAACATCAATACGTGATCAAACGCTAGTGGTTTCCAGCGCCGCACTTAATATCAATGAGCGTCTTCAAGATCGACATCTCCGCCAACTCTCAAAATGGAGGCCGATGCCAAGGCCCAAACGCATGCCGAGCAGTTCTATTCACTGGCCACACGACGCAGCACCCCCGCGTTCAGGGGAGTGACACCTTGGCTGAGATGATCTAGCACCCATCGGTGGCTGGGATACGCGGTTCTGGCCACGTGGTCTCAAGCGTGGTGGCGAGGCTGGACGTCTTTATTAGGCCGCATGGCCCTTCCGGAAAGGAGGTTGTTATGTCTAGTGCGAACTCTGGCTTCATCTCCTCCCTCGATGGCGGCTATCCGATCATTGCCGCAGTGGCGTTGTCGACATCCTACTTTTCGTATTTGCGACATGGAATGAACCCATACTTGGCAAAACAGCGGCAAATGCGCAACAGTTGCGCTTTCAGCCCACAATTCGTGTCGTTATTGCCGCATTTAGGGACGCAAAACACGGAGCTGCGGTTGACCGCCTGATCAAGGACCACGTCTAAGGCGGCGATTCGTAAGCTTGGCGGAGAAGTATTCGATGAGGTTAAGCAGGAGGCCAAATTTGGCGTGAAGTGGAAGGCCCAACGTTGATGCTGGGCGCCATTGGCGGACCATCAGGTGCTTGTACGTGGCATAATTAATTATGGACGATGGCATCGCGTGTAGTGAGCCGTTGACTTGGCGGCCGTATAAATAAATATCCTGTTGCGCGCAAAGGATCGCCGCATAGTAGGCTTCGGTGGCGCAGTAGAAACTGACGGCTGTGGAGATGAAGCATCAAGAAGCCGCCGCGTGCCGTGAGGCCTATCGGCGACTCCAAAATACGCGAGGAGCCATCCTAGTTTGATGGTGGCGCTGCCGGAATTGACGGAATTGACGGCACTGAAGGCTCCGCTGGCACTGACGGCTCTGCTGGCATTGACGGCGCTGCCGGAATTGACGGCTCTGGCGGTGGCTTCTGGAGCACCTGGAACATGTTGGCCGTTTTGCCCTCTTTTGGCACGTAGAGCATATCGCCTTTCTTCATTTGAAACCGCTGTATCACGAAGAAGGACTGAGGCTGGCTCATGTCGACCTGATACACGACGGGGGTCATCGTTCCAGGCTGGGCACCTTCCGATTGCACGACACCGAGATTACCCGCCAGTTCCGTCGGCTCATGGCGAAGAAGAAAGACCTTCTCCCGATTCGGGCGTTCGCTGAGCAAGCCACCTGAGCGCGCGACCGCTTGCGCCAAGGTGAGTTGACCAGGTGCGAATTTGAATTCGCCTGGGTTCTTGAACCCCCCGAAGGAAGTAAAGCTCGTTGCTGTCTCGACAATGGTGACCGTTGCCTGAGGAGAGACAGAAGAGCCTTTCAACTTACGAACAATCGCGGCTTGCAGCGACGCTACGGTCATTTTCGACGCCTGCAGCCGGCCAGCATAAGGCAGGTTTATATAGCCGTAGCCGTCGACCTGAAAGACACCAAGGTCCAACGCCTTGGAGTCCGCCGACGAGAACAGCCCCTGCTCGCCCGTGTCGAAAATCCTGACCTGGAGCTTATCGCCAGGCCGCAATTGTTCAGACCGGGCATTATTCCGTCGGCGCCCCTCTGGCTCCACCACGGTGCTGCCCCTGTTGATCAGGTCGAGGTCGGCGTTTTCGAGATCGACCACCGGATACTTGGCAAAGGCTTCACCGGGGCCTGTGCCAGTGCCTGTCGTGGAACAGCCCGCGAGGGCGAGGAAGGCTGCGGTTGTGCTTAGTATAATCATAGACCGATGCAACCGGACGGTCCCGATGGAGAGAGTGTCTGAATCTTTTGTCATCGCAAAGGGGCTCTTGGAAGAACAGGTTGCGGATGCGGATGTGTTTTTGGCGTGGGCTTGTGATGCTTAGCACAAGGATTTGTTAACTTCGATATCATCAAGACGATTATATGGCTAAGCATCCATTTCGCGCGTCGCTGTTGCAGTGTTGCTATGGTCGTGCAGTTGTCCCCAATTAAATAATTATGCGGCTTCGCTTGCGACCAGCCATTCCGCTGGTTCGATATCGCCCAATGGCTCAAGCGTGTCGCCTGCCACTGGCTTTAGTCAGGCACGGCCTGATGGTTGCGTCTTGCTCCGCATCGCATTCACGATTGTGCTATGTGCGCGCTGAACGTCCGGTTCTATATCGGCATTTCCGGGTATCGGCGTGCTTGATGATAGCGAGCGGCTCCCAGCGATATTTAATCCGCGTAATACGCTTGAACTCCGAACCGTCAGCTAAAGCGTGGCAAAATGACGGGAAGACGGACAAGACAGGCTACGCATATAAAAAGCTGCCGATGTCTATGGGGGACACCGGCAGCCCTTTTGTCCCGGCACACCACATTCGAAGCAGGCACCGAGGCTATCGCGTGCTGAGCGCGAACTACTACATCAGCCACGGCATTGCGGCAAAAAAAAGGGCTGCCGCGTAGATAGTGCAAAACATATGACTCATTTCTCGTCATGACTTGTCGTCTCAAGCCAAGCCTGCACGGCCCTTGCCGAGGTTGGGCGCGCTGCCGGATCTTCCGCGCACAGTCTTTCAACGAGTTGCAGGAGATACGTGCCGCGCGCATCCAATGGCAACGCATCGAGGCAGGCACGGAGTACTGCGCCCAGTCCAAAAATATCGACGCGTGCATCCCGCGGCGCGCCTGGTGATACCGCTTCCGGCGCAACGAACCCGGGAGTGCCGAGTGAATCGAATCCATCGATCGCCTCTCCTATTGCGCATGAAAGTCCAAAATCGCAGACAACCGCGCCGCCTAGCCGACCTTCCGGAAGTAAAATATTAGAAGGCGCGAGATCGCCATGGATCATGCCCACACCATGAATCGCAGTCAGTGCCTTGCACAGGCGCACAATCAGGTTGTGAATGCGCTGTAACGTCAAAGGCGTCTCGCGCAGCAGAACAGCGAGCGACACTCCGGGCCGATAATCCATCAGCAGGGCTGGACTGCCGTCGTCCAGGCGCAACAACGCCTGCGCAAAAAGCACGGTCGGATGTCTGACTTGCAGATGGTTAGCCGCCTCGCGCAACAGCAACCCGCGAAACAGCGGATCCCTGGCATGATCCGGCACGATTCGCTTGAGAGCGTGCTCGCTGCCGAGGTCGCGATGGCGTAGCCGCTCGATCAGGAAATGCGTGCCGCGATAGATCTGACCAGTCACGGTCCATGTGTTCGCGACAATCCGCCCATGCTCCAGGGAAAGATTGACAGCATTCCGATCAAGCGCATCACGCACGGCATCGCGCAATATGCGGCGTTTCATCGGCGAGGCCGTCTCGTCGAGAGCACGGCGCAATGCACCAAAGGCGCCGATGACAGGATCCGAGGTCGAAGACCCAGGCGCATTCATCGAGCTTTCCCATTCGCAACTCATGGAGCGGCGATGGCAACGGCCGCAACATTGCCGCCTATTCCAGTCATGAGGGCTTCCTCAATCACTGCGGTGGGGACATCGGCAAGGCGCGCTTCGGCCAAGTGTGCCGCGATCTTCCGCTCACCCACACGCCCGGCGAGATCAGCGGTGATGAGCAGGAAACGGTCTCCGGCAAATAGATCGTCAGTCACGATATCGCATGCGAATTGTGTGGAACCGCCGACAGTGCGTGCCAGGCGCCGGCGCAATCCGATCTCGACATGATCGCGTGTCAGGCAGCGCATAAGCCCGTCGCGCAGCAGGTAGCAGCGCAAGTCGCCGGCCCAGATTGCCGCCCACCGCGAGCCCGCAGCCAGGAGCGCCACAACGCTCACCTCGCCCGCTGTGTCTGATCCCTGCCTGGCGTTGCGCAAAAGAATATCAGCACTGCTGAGCGCACCTTTGGCGTGAGCAACAAGATCACCAATCGTGCTCGCTGGAGCGATTTGGAGCAGCCTTTCGATCACGAGAGTCGCTGCCTGGGTGCCGGTCACACCGTGCCCCCAACCGCGGGCAAGGCCATGCAAATCGCCGCGCTGACCATCAGTCAGGGCCATCGCATCAGTTTGCAACCGAGCGCCGGAATGGGACGCGCTGGCGGCATACAGAACAGGCGCGACAGGTGCGGCACGAAGCTGCTCAGGTGGAGGTGGAGGTGGCGGAGGTGGTGGAAGTGGAAGTGGAGGTGGAGGGTAATCGAGTGGAGGAATACGCGGGTCAATTGGGCGCGGTGGTGGCACGACCTTTGGAGAGGGCAGCGCCTCTTCAACTGGGCGCGGTGGCGGCGACACAATTTTTTCAGAGGGCCCCTCTCCAAGGAACCGCTCGAAATTCTCCGCAGCGGGCAATCCGTTCGCTGAAAACCTCGACGATACCCCGTCGAGCGTCCACCAGAACGAGCGCCCCTTCAAAATATCCCCGTCTCCATTCGGCGGCGTCGGCAAGGCCGCCAACGCCTGATCGAAGCGTTCGAGATCGAACGTCGGCTGACGCGTGAAGAGGATCAGACGCTCTGCCGCATCGAACCACTGCTGCAGGTTCTCGGCAGCATGCAACTGGGACGGCGGTGCAGGGAGTCGGGCTGCCAACACAAGCGGGAAATGCCGGCCGACCCTGTCGGCGCTCGGCGCCATCAACCCGACAAAGCCGTTTTGACCAGAAAGCCCAGGCGCAAACACGAAACGCCAAACCGGCATGGTCTTGAAGGCGTCCGGCCAAGCTGACCCGAGGCTGCGCCGACTATACTCAATTGAACGCTGAAGCCAGTCGTCGATGAGCCGGCGCAGTGCCACATCAAAGCGATTGGCAACAAAGTCGCCATGGCTGGCGACCTTGCCGAAGAAACCTGTTGCTCCGTCGTTGCCAACCATGGTCACCACTTGTCCGGACAGCGGAAGGAGCTAAGGACATCCGTCGTGAACGGATTGAGGATCGAGCCGACCTGGATCTCAAAAACAGCGGAATGGCTGTAGCGTGTAAAGAGAGCACGGAAACGGTCGTCGCTGAGCTGCGTCTTCTGCGCGGCGTCGAACAAGCGCATCGTCGACCAAGGCCCTGTAAGGACCATAGCCTCCTCATAGCCACCAGGCGAAAAAGTAAGCCGTGTCAGGCTTACTTTTTCGCGCGCGGGCCACCAGATCGTCTTGGGCATCACGTGCCCGGGAACATAGACAATCTTCTCACCTTGGACCTCGAGCTGCACGGCAGTGGAGCTCTGGTCGAGAGTCTCGGGCGTGATCGTGATCCTGATCGAAGGCTGGTCGCTGTTGCTGAAGAAAGCCTGTCGAATCTGGCGCGCCCGACCAAATTGGGCCAGGGCCTCACTGGCCCGCCCCTGCGATTTGCCGAAGGCACCCTTCCAGCCCCAGGGGTTGGCTGTGGTGTCCACGACTTCCGCGAGCTTGTTGTCTGCAAAGAAAGTTTCAAACACGCCCTTGGGGCCGAAAACGCGCACAAAGTCGTCCATCGCAACCTCGCGCCCGGCCTTGCGGTCGAAGGGGTAGCGGCCATCGATAGCGGCGGCGCAGAGCCGCGCTCCCTCCGCCTGCCAGGCTGACTGCATCGAGGTGCGCGCAGTGTTCACCGAGAGCAGGTCAACCGCAGCCGAAAGGTCTCCGACCCAGTCGCCCAAGGGCGCCGGCAGCCGGCGCGCTTCGCCGACCAGCGCCTGATTGGCGGTGGCGAGCGCTCCCTTCACGTCGAAGATTATGACAACCGTTTCACTCGACAGTGAAGCTCGCGAGAGCTGCTCGTGGAGTGTCTTGATCAAGGGCTGAATGGCCTCGACTTTCGAGCCAGCATCCGGCTTGTCTCCTGCAGCCTTCTCGCTGAGTGCAGTACGCAGGGATGCATAAGGGTCGGGCACCGAACCTGGCTCGATCGACAACAGCCCCGTTGAACGGGAAAGTGAACCAGAGGTGAATGCTCCGGCAAGATCGGTCGTTTCTGCGACGGAACGGGCAAGCTGAACCAGTGGCTGCTGTTGGCTGGCGAGGATGCCGACTGTCTCTGTCATTGCTGGCAAGGTTTCAGACTGGCGCACCGTTACGTCGGCAAGATAGGTGGCCCAGCGCTTTTCGAAACCGGTAAAATAGCGTTTGAGAGTCTCCCGGGCGATATCCGTCGGGGGGACCGTCTCGGCCTCGCCCCAGCCGCGGACCCAGTTCTCGCCAGCAACTGATTGCGCGATTTTGGGAAGCTCCTTCACGACAACGGTGAGGAAGCCGTTGCGAGTGTAGAGGCCTGGCACGCCATCGCGCAGATCTCCACCGGATCGGCGTTGGAATGCGGCCTCGCGACTACTGCCGACAACGCCAGAAGCCGACCACGCCGGAAGGGCAGTCGCCTGAGGTGACGAACTCAGGACGTGCAAAGCGCGCTCTGCCCGGCTCTGCCCCTTGATACGCTCGCGCGCCGCGGCGATGAGCCACTCCTGGGTTGGCAATGGATCCACTTTTCGCCCAACCAGCGCAGCAACATGAGCGACCAGGCTGTTGCGCGCAACCCGGCGTACCCCTTCACCTGGGTAGAGCGCCTCAAAAATGGAGCGACTGGAGGAAACAGCCTCCTCCGGTTGCATCGGCCCGAGCCCGCCCAGCATGCCGTAGAGCTTGAGCGCGTCAAAGGTCTCGTCCACTCCCACTTTCTCATCGAGCAGCCTGTTCTGCAGATACACCATCAGCCGTGGCAGCAGCAGCGCATTGAGCGCGCTTCGATATTTTTGCTGCTGAATTCCGGCAACCTTGTCTTCCTGGGAGAGGCCAAAGCTGACGCCGAGCAGTGGCCGCTCGCGGAATTTCGCCGTTGCGTCCGCCAACTCGTCGAGCGATGGCAGGACACGCAGAAAGTCGTGGTCCGCAACATCGCGAACGGGGATATCCTTTGACGACGCCTTAAAGCGATCGACCTGCTCCTTGGCATGGGCGACTGCCGAAACGTTATGGAAATAGGCGCCGATCCAGCCAAACAGCACGATGGCGCCGAAGACCGCCACCGCTCCAATCGCTGCTCTGCGCAGGAGCAGTGCACGTTTGGTGAGACGCCCGTCGCGCGCAACCAGCGCCGCTTCCTCGAAGATGACGCTGGAGAACAGCCGCAAAAGGAAGTAGCTGCGGCGCATGCTGCGCGTAGCCGCACCTACCTCGCCGGCCTGTGTGCTCGAGGTAATATAGACACCACGCAACAGGGGAGGAGCGACCAGTTTCGACTGCGAACTGAGTTCTGCCAGCACCTCTCGCATCGGCTCGCGCAGCATCGTCATCTGGGCGGGCAGCTGGAAAATACGTCCACGGGTTTCGATGTCCGGCTCCTGTTGCATGCGCTCAAGCAGGAGGCCATCGACGCGCTCCCGCAGCAGGTCGAACTCTTCCAGAAATCGCTCAGGCAAGCCCTTCGGGTCCTGGCTGAGTTCGAGCGGGAAAGTCGTGCCCCAGACCTGGTCTCGCCCGGTCCGGGAAAGCCCGTCGAAGAAGGGCACGAAGCCTTCGAGCAGATCCGCTTTCGTGAGCACGATATAAATCGGTACGCGCGCACGCAGCATCTCGTCCATCTCGGCCAGGCGCTGGCGGATCTGGCGGATTTCCTCCAGCCGCGCCTCCGAATCGCGCTGCAGCAGGTCCGGAATCGAGAGCGTGATCAGCGCACCATTGATCGGCTCTGAAGGCCGGTGCTTGCGCAGAAGCGCGAGAAAGCCATTCCAGCCGGCCTTGTTGGCACCAGCAAAATCACCGTGGGTGGTGTAGCGTCCGGCGGTGTCGATCAGGATTGCGTCCTCGGCGAACCACCAATTGCAGTTGCGCGTGCCGCCAACACCCTTGATCGGTTCAGCACCGAGCGTCTCACCGAGCGGAAACTTGAGGCCCGACTGGACCAGGCTTGTCGTCTTGCCAGACCCCGGCGCACCAATGATCAGATACCAAGGTAACTCGTAAACATAGCCAAAGCGGAAGCGGCGATTTCCCGCCCGGCGCAACAGTGCCATTGCCTCCTTCAGCCGCGTTCGCAAGGTGTCGATCTCGGCGCGTGCCTCCGCATCCGGCGAGGACTGGCCGTCGGCGGCGAGGTCGTCGATAATCGCCTTCTCGGCGCGGCGCTTCTTGATTGCCGTCCAGGCGAGCCAGCCACCCCAGCCAAGCACAAGAAGCACTATTGCGATCACTCGATTGAGCGCCGGCTCCAGTGGCTTGAAGGTGCCGAGAGCGAGCAGGTAGCCATAGAACCAAATGACCACGCAGAGCGCGACAATCCAGATGATCGACACGAAGCGCCGGCCAAGGAAGCTGGCGTATTCGTTGACGTAATAACGGAGGTTATAGACGTAGGAGAGCGGATTGATCATCATGGCGTTGTCGAACTCTCTTCAGGCGGCTTGAGGTAAGCCCGCTCCGCTGCCTCGAACACGAGGATTTCGGTGCGCCGATTGGCCTCACGTCCTTCGGGAGTGGCGTTGTCGCCGATAGGCTCTGTGTCAGCCCGGCCTTCGAAGGTTATCACTCCCGGCCCAGTGAGGTCGGACAGCATCGTTGCGACGACCTTTGCGCGGGCCTCCGATAGATGCCAGTTCGATGGATACTGCAATGTGCCGATCCGCACATTGTCGGTATGGCCAATCACCAACGCCTTGAACCTCTCCTCGGCGACTGCCGCGCCGATGCGCATCAGAACATTGTTGAAGGCAGGCTTAATTTCGGCGCTGCCTGAGTCAAACAGGCCGGAATTGTAGATCCGCACCAGAACTGCCCTGTCTTTCCGAGTGAGCGTGACGAGCTTCTCCTTCACTTCTGTCTCCAGAAAGCGGCTCAAGACGGTGTACGGATCATCACGTGGGACTGGGGTCGGGGTCGGGGTCGGGGTCGGTATCGGCGTCGGCGGTATGGGCCGTAGCGCGGGCCTGTAGCTTGAGGGCCCCAGCGCAATTACGGCGTAACTATCGAGCGCTGTGTCGGAGTTGCGATTGAGCAAGAGTGTGAAGAGGAGATAGCCGACCGCCAGGGCGAGCAGCAGCACGCCGAGCAGCGTCCACAGCAGTGTCAGGTTGCGCAGCTGCTTGTGGCGGGCGTTCTCACCGCGCCAATGCGGGGAGAGTTCACGTTCGAAGGATCCGAACTCGCTGCGCAGCGTGCGGTAGAGCCCGTCGCGGATCTGCATCAACTCCATCGTACCGCGCGGGGAGACACGCGTGCGCCCCTCGAAGCCCAGCGAAAGGCTGAGGTAGATCAGCAACAGCAGATCCTTGTTCGCACCCGGATTACGATGGAAATGATCGAGCAAGTCGAAGACGCGCTCGCCACCGGTCACATCCATGTGGAAGGTCGAAACGAGCCCGGAGCGCGCCCAGCCGCCGCGCACGCCCCAAGGCTTGGAAAGCACCACGTCGTCGATAAGCGCACAAACTACGTAGTGGGCGGCACGCGCCCGCTCGGGCGCGATGCGAGCGCCAGCGAGATCGCGCTCATAATCCCGCACCGCCGCAATCGCAGTCTCGCGCAGAGCTGTTACGTCAGGCTCTGTCTTGCCGCGGAACAGGCTGTGGGCGAGCGCGAGCAGCGGTGCCGCGCCGACGACCAGCGGCGGGATTGCGCCGTGGTCGAGGCGGAAGCCCGCGAGCAGAGCCTGAAAATCGCCGTCGGGCGGCGTTCGGGCGATTGCCTCACCACCCTTGATCGCCTCACCCTTGACCGCCTCATCCGCGATTGCCTCTGCGACGTCGTCGGCGAACGCGGCTTGGCCCCGGCTCTTGGCCGAGGGACGCATCACAGTTGATACTTTGTCAGCGCCGGAGGAAGTGCTCATCCCTTTAGCGCCCATAGTTCAAGCTCCAGACCTGGAAATTCACCAGCGATATGCAGAGCAATTGCCCCAGAGCTGTCGAGCTGTTTCCACATTGGTGCATTGGTGTCGAGTTCGAAATACACCGTACCGCTGCGATAGGGCAGTTGGCGTGGCAGTACCGGCAGCGGCTGCACTGGAATGCCCGGTAGTGCGACATTGACCAGCTCTGCAATGCGCTCAACCGGACCGACTTTGATCTGGCTCGGCAACGTGCGGCGAAGCGCTTCAGCCGGCATGTCCGCGCGTACTGCCAGCACGAAGCCGGTGCCGGAAAGCAGGGTGCGATCGTTGATCGTGCCGACACGTACGCCATAGCGGCGCTCCTGAAGCGGGATTGCGACCGCGGCCTGCTCCAGCACCGCCGAGAGCGAGGCGTGCAGGTCGGCAAAGACGGCAGCGAAAGTCGCCTGCAGATCATTATGATC
>JGI24705J35276_12238123_pt1 | contig 16222 bp, 21 predicted proteins | sample TergutNt197P4_FD_35276 | JGI IMG/M metagenome (IMG submission 35276) | reverse complement strand
AAAAACAATAGATATGTAAGATAATAAAAGTATTGAATAAAATATAGTTGGGCTAATGCTCTTATTCTCTCACCTTTGAAATCTGGTAATTTTCATCACTCAAAACCAAAATTTACTGTCACATCACTAAATATCTAATATACAATATATAAACATAAAAAATAAATCTAACATTTTACCGATATTTCATTGTATTTACCAAAAAATACTGTATCTTTGCATTATATTTGCAAGAGAAAAAACAATGAAAATACCAACATTCAAAACAAAATGTACCGTAAGGTTACAAAAATCTTTGACAAACGAAAGTGATTATTATCTGTTTGTTGAAGCATACCCAGTTTATGAAAACGACTACGCCAAGCCCAAACGTAAGGCAACATTTCTAAACCGGGCAGTCAGTACCGTAATTTGGGACAGTAAGAAACCAACACGCGGCGGCAACAACCAACCCAAACGCAATGTTGAGGGAGTAATACAGTGCCGCAGTAAACTCGACCAACAAAACGCTTTGTTTGCCGCCCAAGTATGCGCGGTAATGCAAGACGAGTACAACAAAAAAGCCCTATTCCCCGAACAGTATAAAGAACAACAGGAACAATACGCCCGCGAACAAATAGAAGTTTTGTCCTACATCCGGGAAGTAATCAAAAAGCGAGAGGCAACATTAACAAGCGGCACCATGCGCGTGTGGGCTAACTTTCTGACCAAATACCAAGAGTTTGAGGGAAAAGACAGATTAAACTTTGGAGCCATGAACAAAGCAAAAGTCGAAGAATTTACCATGTTTATTGCCGGCTACAAATCTAAAAAAGTCGAAAAACTTGCCGCTAATTCACAAAAAACAATGATTAGATGTTTACAAGCAGTATTAAACGAAGCCTACAAAGACGAAATCATCGCATTCAATCCCAACCACGCAATAGAGTTGCCAAAAGGCGAACAAAAACAAAAGGAGTTTCTCTCATTACAAGAATTACAAACCCTATACGCCACGGATTGCAAAAATGATACGGTAAAACGAATATCATTGTTTTCTGCGCTTACAGGATTACGACACTCCGATTGTGTAAATTTGCGTTGGGAAAACATCTCTGGCGGCAAAACACCAAGTATCAAATTTGCTCAACAAAAAACAAAAGCCCTTGTATATATGCCTATTTCAGTAGAAGCATTAGAACTTTGCGGAACCAGAAAACATGAAGCCGACAAAGTTTTCGAGGGAGCAAATAACTCGCAAGTTTGCAACACCGTAATAGCCGAATGGGTAAAAAAAGCAGGAATCACAAAAGAAATTACATTCCATTGCTTCCGGCACACATTTGCCACCTTACAATTAACACAAGGCACAGATATCTATACAGTTAGCAAAATGTTAGGACATGCAGATGTTAAAACCACGCAGATATACGCTCAAATCGTTGATGAGAAAAAACAGGTGGCCGCAAATGCCATAAAACTGAATATCAACCAATAAAAAAATAGGCCCCAAAAATAACCAAAACTAAAACGTTAATAAAAAAATAACATTAACATTAATAATATCCCTAATCTTAACATAACATTAACGTACTCTTAACTTATCATTAAGAATATTCTCAAATTTATTTTTCTACTTTTGCATATTCACATAATGTAAAACCTGTTTCTAATAGTATTATGTAAAAAATGGGGAAGAAAATTAACATAAAAGCCTCAACAATAGATGTTAATGACATTTTAACAGTTATGTCGCAGCACAACTTTTCTTCACAAAAACAAATTGAAGTACTTCATATTTTCAGTTTTGCACTACATATAAAACAATACCCGGAAGACATTCTTGGTATTATAGACAAAAAAATAAAACTTCTCGAACAAGCGGAACAAGAAACAAGTACACCCGCCAACAGCAACCTGCAACTTTCCACAAAAAAGGGTTCAAAAGTCAATTTCATTAGAGTGATAAATAGCCTTTGTGAATTGTCGTTTTTCACCGACAAAAATGGCAATAACATTACAAAAAAGGAAGTTTTTGATGTTTTCGGAAAAATAATCAATCAAGACCTATCCACTTTTCACAACGATTTATCGGCAAACAAAGCCGCCGCCAACAGTGATATGAAAAATACCCTTGTAATATTTGAACAGATGAAAGCTAAACAGCAGGAAATCAACCAAAAGTAAAAAAATCTTTATATAGTGAACGTTCACTATAAAACCCTCTTACTACTACTTACCGACCTTTGCCGCTACAAATCTCACACGAGGAGTTTGTAGCGGTTTTTCTTTTTATTGGTACCGGAAAAGCCAAGCCAAAGCAAATTTCTACGGTGAATAAAAATAATTTTTATATGAATAAAACAGATAATTTCGTAGAAAGATTGCCGCAGGCAATTTCTTTCGACACACTGCCCGAAGCAGTGCAAACAATCTTGGAAAATGTCCAAGTAATAAATCAAAAAATCGACAATCTACCTATACCGGCCCAAGAGCCGGACGATAACAGATTTGTTGATATTAACGAAATCCGTCAAGTCATCTTCCCACAATGGAAACGGCAGACCATTTACAACAAATGTTGCCTTGGCGAATTGCCGCACAGCCGTATTGGCTCACGATTGTTGTTCAATCTTAAAGAATGTAAGGAATGGCGCGACCGACAACTTCAACAAGGCAAAATCAAATCCAACACTCAAATTGAAGATGAGGCCCAAGAATTTTTTGATAACCATAAGAAAGGAGGCAAAAAATGAAAGAGCAAAGAATATTAACAGACATTCTGAAAGACTATTTTCAGAACAGCAACGAGCCGTTTGCCGTAGAATTCCGCAAACTCTTTTCAGGAACAAATCTCCAAGTAATAACTGAAAAATCATGCGAAGAAACACCGCTCGAAGATTGGCTCGACGGACAAATTGTAATGCATGCCCTGCAAATTTCACCCCGGACACTACAAACATTACGCTCAAACGGCACATTACCGTTTTCACGAATTGGAAATAAACTCTATTACCGCAGACAAGACATACTCAAAATCCTTTACGCCAATTATACAATGTATAAAATTAATTTCGATGATTGACAAGGAAAGTATTTTAAGTAAAACTCATTACGGATTAAATATTTACACCCACATTTTGCGGTTGTATTATCCCGATGAAGTAATATTGCGATTGGTTGAAAGAGATTGCGGTTTATGCCGCAATCCTTTCAATTCCAACAAAGAAACTTTGCACATTTTCATTTGCAAAGAAAATGTTTTAGGCAATGTCTTAGACAAGGAATTTGCCCGCCACGAAGACAGCGAAAACGCAATCCCGGCCGGCAACGCGTTCGACTTCGCCGAACTGCATTACAAACAACAAGGCGCCGAGCTCCTGCAAACCCTCAACAAAGAATTGAACTTACACATTGGTGAACAACGAAATTTCTACTCAGTGCGGACAATCCCCAATCAAAATGAGAATCTAACGACCTCATTAAATCATGATAATCAAATAAATCAAATAAATCACAGTTCAGACATCTCCTTCTTCAAAGCCCCCATCACAAACACAACCCCTCATAAAACCGTCAATCTAAAACAAATCTACAACGCCATCAAAGGCGACTACTACAAAGACCGCACCGAAAAATTACGAGCAATATCCGATGTTCAGCAAGCAAGAAAATTCAAAGCCGCAAACTTCGATTATTGCACCTTTTCAGGAACGTTCACTACCCGCAGCGACAAAGCATTGATAAAACATTCCGGCTTACTGTGTGTAGATTTTGACCATTTGCAAAGCGTTGATATGCTTCGCAATCAACTTTTGCAAGACGAATACTTTGATACACAATTACTATTTGTCAGTCCTTCCGGCAACGGCTTAAAATGGATAATCTCGATTGACGTCGCCGGTGTCGCTCATGTCGATTATTTTATATCCATATCAAACTATATAAAAGCCACATACAAAGTCGAAGTGGACAAATCCGGTTGCGACACATCCCGCGCTTGTTTTCTGCCACACGACCGGGAGGCATATATCAACCCAAACCATTTAAAAAAACAATAAACAACATGGAACGGACAAACCAACTATTCAAAGAATTACAGGCAAGCAATATATATCAGAAAATCGACCACGCAATCATGGTGATAGAACAATTTTGCACAAAAACAAGCAACCCAACTATTGCATTCAGTGGTGGCAAAGACAGTACCGTACTAATTCACCTAATCCGTAACGTAATGAAAAAGGATATACCGGCCCTTTTCGTGAATACCGGAAACGAATTCCCGGAAGTCATTAAATTTGCCACAAAAAAATATACCAACGTAACCACAATCAGACCAAAAATTCATCTGCCGAAAATCATAAACAAATATGGTTTCCCGCTAATTTCAAAAGAATATTCAAAAATGATTTATGAATTGCGAAAAGGTACACCATACTCAATCCGCTACTTAACAGGGTATCAATTAGACGGGAGAAAGAACTGTTTTGTACTACCGAAAAAATATCATTATTTATTAACAGCGCCATTCTCTTGTAGCGACAAATGTTGCGAATATTTGAAAAAAAGACCAACATTCAAATATAATAGTATTACAGGTGAAAAAGGTTGCGAATCAACGCTAAGACAAAAGACATGGCTCCGAACAGGTTGCAACACGTTCGGAAAACACAGCAAAAGCAAACCGCTTTCAATCTGGACGGAGCAAGATATTTGGGAATATAAAAGAATCTTCGATATAGAATTTTGCGAAATCTACAACGACAACAGAGTAACAAGAACCGGCTGTATGTTTTGTGGTTTTGGTGCAACATTTGAGAACATTAGTCGGTTTGAGATAATCAAAGAACGACACCCAAAAATCTATAACCATTTTTTGAAAATAGAAAACAACGGTATAACCTACCGTGAAGCGCTTAACGCCGTCGGAATAATATTACCTGATGAAGCAGGATATCAACATAATATTTTCAGCCAACAATCACTTAAACAATCATGAGCAAAAAAACCTTCAACCCCCAAGATTGGGCCCCGAGCAACAAACTCAAATCCCCTCTTAAAAATCTTAGCAATCTTAATAATCTTGATAAAATCACGGTTCAGACAACCCCCGACATAGAAGAAATAACCAAACGAATAGAATCCACCACCACAGACATAGCCCCCAATTACGCCGACTGGCGCGATTTAGGCTTTGCCCTCGCTGACGCTTTGGGCGAAAGCGGACGAAATTACTATCACCGTCTAAGCCGCTTTTATCCGTCATATTCGCAAAACGAAACCGACAAACAATTCGACAACTGCCTAAAATCCCACGGACACGGAATAACAATCAAAACCCTTTACCATTTAGCAAAATCCGCCGGCATTAATATTTCCGTCCCTAATCACGGTAATCCCATAAATCCTAAAAATCATGGTTCAGACAATCAAAGCTCAGACAATATTACCAAATCCTCAAAATCCCCAAATCCCCTAAGTGGGGATTTAGGGGAAATTGGGGATAATGGGGAAAACTCTATTTTCATTCCCACCATTCCGCAAGAAGTACATAGCAACCTACCCGACCTGTTAAAGCAAGTCATATCAAAAGCCGATTCACCCGAAGACGCCGACCTGCTTCTATTAGGTGCAATGACAGTTTTCTCGGCTTGCCTGCCAAACATTTACGGACTATATAACCAATGCGAAGTATATCCAAACTTGTTTCTCTTCGTAGTAGCCAAAGCCTCAGCAGGCAAAGGACGTTTATCCCTTTGCCGCCGGTTGGTAGCACCCATCCATAAACATTTAAGAGAACTATACGCAATAGAAAAAGAACAGTACGAAACAGATTTGCAGAGATATGCGACAACCAAAAACAAAGAAGATGTAACCAAACCGCAAGAGCCGCCACTACGAACCTTGTTTATTCCTGCCAACAACAGCGCCACCGGTCTATTCCAATTACTTAAAGAAAACGAAGAAAAAGGCTTAATTTTTGAAACAGAAGGAGATACCCTTTCCCAGACATTCAAATCCGAACACGGCAATTATTCCGACGGATTCCGTAAAGCCTTTCATCACGAGCCAATTTCATACAACCGTCGAAAAGACAGAGAATTTGTAGAACTGGCACACCCGCAATTATCCGCCCTGCTTTCAGGAACCCCAAAACAAGTTTTGTCACTTATACCCGATTCCGAAAACGGCTTGTTTAGCCGGTTCCTATTCTATTACATAAACCTGCAACCAGTTTGGAAAAACGTTTTTGCCGGCAACGAAAACGCACCGCTCGAATATCAATTTGACAGAATCGCAAGCGATTTTCAAACCCTGTTTCACCATTTGCAACAACAACCACAGCGATTGCGTTTCGCACTTTCGACACAACAGCAAGAACAGTTTAACGCCTATTTCGACAGCACCCAACAACAATATCATTCACAGTTTGGCGATTCGTTCATTGGCACAGTACGCCGTTTAGGATTATCCACTTTCCGCATTTCAATGATTTTAACCACTTTACGGCTAATAAACTTAAACCCCTTAGATTCCTTAAACTTCTTATTAGTCTGCAACAACACCGATTTCAACACCGCACTAACCATAACAAAAGCATTAATCCACCACGCCGCCCTAATCTTCCAACAACTACCAACCGAAACACCCGAACACACACCAAACATAAACCCACAACAAAGATTATTACAATCCTTACCGCAGGAATTTGACAGAAAAAAATATTTGGAAATAGCAAAAACACTGAATATTCCCGACAAAACCGCCGAAAAACAGATTGAAAGATATCTGCAAAGCAATTTGATAGAACGAATTTCGCACGGAAATTACCGGAAATGAATAAAAATAAGTAACTTTGCAATTCCTACAAACACATTAGAAATGAGAAAAATAAATTTACCCTGTTATGGTGCGGTTAGGCGAAAGCCCCCGAAACGCTCTAATGTGGCGTTAGGACACCTTAGGCAGGGTTTTTAATCCTAAAACACATTATTTATGGAAACAAAAATCAATCTTGTTCCGTTAATTGAAATGCTTAATTTAGAGGGTATTTCTTCGGGTGAAATGGCAAACCTATTTGATGAGCTGTCGTATGATTACACCCAAACAGTTATTGCGCTGCAAATGGCGGATTTATCGCCCCGCACAGTCTTGCATGAAAAAACAGACCAATTCCTATATCTTTTGCGGGAGTTAAGAGATGTTTTTAGACAATGCAATTTCTAAATCTTTAAACAAAAGCACAGATAAATAAAAAATATCTGTGCTTTTTAAATTATCGTAAAGAAAATTTTGTCAATTAAAATCTTCATCGTATCTTTGCAATATTGTAATATTATAATAATGTAATTATGGGAGCAACAAAAACAGACCATTTCTCTGATACTCAGAATGAAATTGCAGTAATTGCAAAAGCGTTGGGACATCCTGCGAGAGTAGCTATTGTCGAACATCTTGCCAAAATGAATGAATGTGTTTGCGGTAAAATAGTTGAAATTATTCCTTTGGCTCAACCTACCGTATCACAACATTTGAAAGAACTTAAAAATGCGGGAATAATCAAAGGCGAAGTAGAGGGCAATTCTGTTTGCTATTGTATTGACAAAAAAACGATTGAAACAATCGCTCAGTATTTTGCCAACCTATTGAAAAATACTGAAAAACAAGAAGAATGTTGTTAAATTTAAAAATAAATTCATAAAAATGGAAAATCAAACTAATTCAAATCAGGACTGTGGTTGCGGTGAAGGTTGTTGCCCACCCAAGGGAAAAAAAAGTAATCTTTGGAAAAAATTACTTTTTGTAATTATCATTCTTGCAGCAGGAACCATTGTAGCAGCAAAATTGGTCGGTGCACAAAACACACCGCTTGCAAAAAACACACCGCCTGCACAAAACACGCCGCCTGCAAAATGTTGTACTGCCACGCAAGGTTCATCTTGCTGTCCCCAAACAGTTAAACAAGACTCTGTGCCTGCAAAATGCTGCGAAAGCTCGGAAAAGACACCTTGTTGTTCTCAATCTCAATCTGAAACTGAAACCGGAAAATAATGCACGAGTGGATTAATTCGGTTTTAAGTTCCGACCATGCAGGAATAATTGTCCTTGTGGCAGTTTTCCTGCTTGGCGTTATCAGCGTTTTCACTTGCGCCTGCAATTTTGCCGCCATTGGCGCAGTGGCAGGATATACAGGTACCGTAAGCGCAACAGGCAAAACAAAAACAGTCATAGTGAGCAGCGTCAGTTTTCTTTTAGGGACTGTTATCGCACTGTCGGCAATCGGTTGTTTAATCGGTTATGCAGGCGAATTTGTCAGCGCCTCAATGGGAAACTATTGGAAAATTGCTGCGGGCCTTATCGCTATTCTTTTCGGAGTTTACACGCTCGACATTTTGCCATTCAAAATAAAAGGCATATCGCCCAACTTTCAGAACAAACAAAGTGGAATTGCAGGAGCAATATTATTTGGTTTTGTCATGGGAGGGGTTATTTCTCTCGGCGGCTTATGCTGTAACCCTATTTTTCCTATCGTAATGGGCGCCTCGTTTCTTAAAGGAAGTACACTTTGGGGATTTACTATGCTGTTTTTTTATGCTTTGGGCTATGGAATTATACTTGCCGCTGCAATGCTCGGCGTTGGTTTAGGATTAGGAAAAATCTCAAATCTACTCTCAAAATTTGCAGTAATCATAAAATATGCAGGAGGCATAACATTAATAATATTAGGATTTTATTTTCTTATAACCATTTAATTAAATGATACCGTATTATATCACAGGTCAAATTGAAACAGCAGCAGGGAAAATAGCACAAGTTTCAACCGTATGGACAAATAAAGATTATTTATCCACACTAAAAGTCCGCATGTCAATCGGCAGAATGAATTATAATGTAACGCCCGGCATATATGCTGTTGGAAAACCCGATAAAGATTCCGATGTTTATGTTTCATGTAATTTCAAATTGAGTTTTGACATTTTACGCCGTGCGTTGCATGGCATGAATGCATGGATTTTGGTACTCGACACAAAAGGTATAAACGTATGGTGCGCTGCCGGGAAAGGAACATTTGGCACAGAAGAACTTGCTTTCAGAATTAAGGAACATCAACTTGAAAAAGTTATAGAACATAAAAAAATTATTGTTCCGCAACTGGGCGCAACAGGAGTTTCAGCATATAAAATAAAAGAAGAAACAGGATTTAAGGTGATTTACGGCCCGGTAAGAGCAGAAGATATTCCTAAATTCGTTACAAATAAATATAAAACAACGCCCGAAATGCGAAAGGTTAATTTTAATCTTGGGGACAGAATGAAGCTCATACCGGTTGAATTATTTTATGCCAACTATTATCTGGTTTTAATTCCTGCCATTTTCTTTATATTAGCAGGATTAAATACACACGGTTTTTCTGTTGATTCCTCGTGGAAAAACGGCGGCAGAGCTATCCTCAATTTGTGTGTAGCCTATTTGTCGGGCTGCGTATTAACGCCAATTCTCTTACCATTTATTCCATTCAAAAGATTTTCATTGAAAGGCCTTGTAATTGGGTGGCTAATGGCAATAATACTGCTGTATTTCAATTTTTTAGGTACGAATATTCTCGAAATTATATCATGGTTTCTACTTATTGGAGGAATTTCATCATTTATAGCAATGAATTTTACCGGTTCATCCACATTTACATCGCTATCCGGAGTATTAAAAGAAATGAAAATTTCGTTACCCATACAAATATGCAGTACGGCGTTAGGTTTAATTGGTTGGATTATAACACGATTTATTTAAAAAATTATGAATGGATTAACCTATTTAAAAAATGTAACTACTCTGCAACTTGACAGAGAAAAATGCAATGGCTGTGCAATATGTACGCTTGTTTGCCCTCACGCAGTATTAACGATGAAAGAGAAAAAAGCATACATTGAACACAAAGATTTTTGTATAGAATGCGGTGCATGTGCAATAAACTGCTCTACCGGAGCTATTACGGTCAAACCGGGCGTCGGATGTGCCGCTGGTATTATAAACGGATGGTTGAGAGGAACTGAACCCACTTGCGATTGTTCAGGTTCGAGTGGTTGTTGTTAAATTTGAATTAAAAAACAGACTATGAAAAAGAAAATCTTAGTCCTATGCACAGGTAATAGCTGCCGCAGCCAAATAGCGGAAGGATACTTACGCCATTTTGCAGGCGACAAAGCCGAAATATACAGCGCAGGCATAGAAACACACGGAGTAAACCCTCGTGCCATTGAAACAATGAAAGAGGACGGCATAGACATATCAAAACACACTTCAAACAATGTGGAAGAATACCGAAACATTGATTTTGACTACGTGATAACCGTGTGCGACAATGCAAAAGAAAACTGTCCCATTTTCCCAAGCAAAGCAATAAAATTACACCAAAACTTTCCCGACCCTGCCAAAGCACAGGGAACAGAAAGCGAAATAAAAGACGAGTTCCGTCATGTACGCGACCAAATAAAAGAATACTGTAAACAATTTGTAAATCAATTCATTAATATAAAATAGTTATTACACTTTAATTTTTAAAGCTATGTCTAAAAATTGGTATCCAGTGATTGATACAAAAACTTGCGATGATTGTGGTAAGTGCGTAGAAAAATGCTCTCACGGTGTTTTTGATAAAAGCAGTCTTAAAAAACCTATTATTATTTTTCCTGACGAATGCATGGATGGTTGCCACGGCTGCGGAAATTTATGTCCAAGTGGTTCTATATCGTATTTTGGAGAAAACACAGATTGGACGCCACCTAATAAAAAAGTAGCAATATGATGAACGACAACACAATAGAACGCAAACAATTAAGTTTTTTAGACCGTTACCTAACCCTATGGATATTCCTTGCAATGGCATTAGGCGTATCTGTCGGTTATCTCTTTCCGTCAGTAGCAAACAACATAAATTCACTATCAACCGGAACAACCAACATTCCGTTAGCAATCGGTTTAATCCTGATGATGTACCCGCCATTGGCAAAAGTACGCTATAACCAAATGGGCAACGTATTCCGTAATAAACGAATATTGAGCGTATCGTTGCTGCTCAATTGGGTAATTGGCCCCTTGTTGATGTTTGCCTTAGCAGTGCTATTCCTGCATAACTATCCCGAATACATGATTGGGCTGATACTAATTGGTTCGGCGCGTTGCATAGCAATGGTAATCGTGTGGAACGAACTCGCAGGCGGCAGTCGCGAATATGCCGCAGGTTTAGTCGCCCTCAACAGCATTTTTCAAGTGCTGTTTTACAGTCTGTATGTTTATTTTTTCGTATCCGTATTATTACCTTTATTTGGCATTTCTGGACAGGAGGTAAATATCACTATCGGCGAAATAGCCAAAAGTGTAGGCATTTATTTGGGCATTCCATTTGCAGCAGGATTGTTCAGCCAATTAATACTAATTAAAATAAAAGGCGAAGATTGGTTTTGGAACAAATTTGTACCGTTCATCTCGCCCATCACGTTAATAGCCCTATTATTTACCATTGTTTTAATGTTCAGCCTTAAAGGACAACTGATTGTCAAAATTCCGTTGGATGTAGTGCGTATAGCAATTCCGCTATTGATATATTTCGGAATAATTTTTATAGTCAGCTTCATTATTGGCAAACGCATGGGCGCAGACTACGAACAAGACGCCGCCATATCGTTTACCGCTGCGGGCAACAACTTTGAATTAGCTATTGCCGTAGCTATTGGCGTATTCGGTATTCACAGTGGACAAGCTTTTGCAGGCGTTATCGGGCCGTTGGTTGAAGTTCCCGCCCTTATTCTTTTAGTAAATGTAGCCTTATGGCTCAAACGTAAATATTATAAGAATTAAATAAAACTTTTTTCATAATTCAATATTTCTACAATATTAAAATGTAAATTTGCTTCAAATTTTCAAAATCAACATATAAAATTTTTTATGAAAACAATATCAATCATCACACTTTTGGTCACCTCTCTCATCAATGGCATTGCATTGGGACAGAATACTACGCCCTCTCTCTCGCTGATTAAAACTATCCCGTTGCCCAACGTCGAGGGACGAATTGACCACATGGCGGCAGACGTTGCCAATCAAAGGTTGTTTGTCGCAGCGCTTGGAAACAACACTGTTGAGGTTGTGGATTTGAAAGAAGGCAAAGTTATTCAGAGCTTGCCGAACTTTGCCGAACCACAAGGTATTGCTTATGTCCCCGAATTGAACCGTCTCTTTGTGGCCAACGGTGCGGATGGCACTTGTCGGATTATCGACGGACAAACACTTAAAACAATCAGTAAAATTGCAGTTGGCGATGACGCCGACAACGTGCGCTACGATTCGGCAGCCAAAAAAATTTATGTCGGTTATGGTGACGGTGCCCTTGCTGTCATAGACGCTAAGACCGGCAGAAAAATGGCAGACATCAAACTCAACGCTCATCCGGAATCATTCCGTTTGGCAACAACCGGGCCGAAAATTTTCATAAACGTTCCGAATGCAAACCATATCGCTGTGATAGATAGGGAAAAAGAAAAAGTCACAGAAACTTGGAATCTCACAGAAGCAAAAGCAAACTTTCCCATGTATCTGGATGAAGCCAACCACCGCATGTTCGTAGGCTGCCGTAATCCCAGTAAAGTTTTGGTTTACGATACATCCACCGGTAAATTGGTGACGAGCGTGTCGATTTCAGGCGACACGGATGATTTGTTTTACGACGCGAACAGCAAGTTAATCTATGTTTCTTGTGGCGCGGGATTCATTGATATTATCAAGCAAATGGACGCCGACCACTATACAAAAATTCAAACGCTGCCAACGGCTCCCGGAGCGCGCACATCGTATTTTGTTCCCGAACTGAAAATACTTTGCCTCGCCGTACCTCATCGTGGAAACCAGACAACGGAAATTCGCGTTTACAAAACGCAATAACAACGGTCTTATTTGTTTCGCAAACTCGCTTCCTTCCACCGATTATCCACCCTTTTGCAGAACAGTCTGGTCGCTTGGGGGCGCCCTTCGGGAAGCTATTTACACATAATGTGGTATTATATGCCTTCGGTCGCTTCGCTCCCTCGTCATATAATCACATTATGTAAAATAGCCGCCCCCAAGCGACCAGACTGTTCTGCAAAAGGGGCGCAGCTCTTTGCCCGGCAGGGGCGCAGCAAAATTGTGCAGCCCCCTGCGGCTACCAAACCGATGACCTTCCACAGACTATACCGGGCTGTCACGATTTTTGCAAGTTCCGTGTAGTTTTTTTCGTTCTTTTTCAGCGGAGTGGCAGTGTGCATTCCGCTTCGCTCCATGCACACCACCACGCATATTTTGTTCAAGCAATCGCCTTGTTCTCTCCACTACATTCCGCTTCGTTACATTCCGGTCGTTCGCTTCGCTCTCTCCGCTTCATTACACTTTGCTCCATTCCGGTCGAGAACAAGGCAATTGCTTTCTCCGAAAAAAACTACACTCCACAGCAAAAATCGCGCCAGCCCTACCGTGAACGGTAAGCAAACCCGCAGCAATCCCCAATCCCACACCAACCCCCGACCACCCACCCCAAAACAAAATCGAATTTCGTCGAATATTGTCGATATTCAGCTCTTATTACCCGAAAAAAAGGAGTATGCAAAGGTAGCAATTACGATTAGCGGATGTCAAGGTCAAGCCCTTCGGGTTTTTGAAAAAAAATCTCCACACCTCCGCTTCGCTCCGGGTAGTATTTTTTTCCAAAAAACCTTGACATCCGCTAATCGCAATTGCTGTTTAAAAGCATATCCTTTTTTTCTTCTTTTTCGGGAAAAAAAATAATTATGTTTTGTTTTGCTCAAAGCAAAAGAGAGCAACAAAAAGCATAAGCCGCTGAAATACAAAACATTTCAAAAGCATGTTATATATTTGCATTTGGATTAGGTCATGGCTATACCAAAGCCATACCAAGTCCAAGTAAAAAGAATTATTAACCCTTTAATTTTTCAGAAAATGGGAACAATCAAAAAAGGTATTTTAGGTGGCTTCTCCGGCAAAGTCGGAACAGTCGTAGGTTCAAGTTGGAAAGGAATTGCATACATGCGCTCCCTTCCGATGAAAGTAAAGAATCCTCGTACCGAGCCTCAAATGAATCAACGCAGCAAATTTGCGCTATCTCTCGGCTTTCTTAAACCGATGACAGAACTGCTTCGGGTTGGATGGAAACTGTATGCTTACAAGCAATCTGCGTTTAACGCGGCAACATCCTTCATGATTGCCAACGCAATCAAAGGAAAATATCCGAATTACTCCATCGACACGACAAAGGTGCTAATTTCTCGTGGAGCGCTCACGCCCGCAAGCAACGCAATGGCAATCCCTGTAAGTGGCGCTATCAATTTTGAATGGGACGACAATTCAGGTTTGAGCTCCGCCAAACCAACCGACAAGGCTTTGCTTGCAGTAGTCAATACAGACAAATCCGAAGCCGTATTCGACGCCGCAGGCACTCAACGTTCCGAAGCTGCTCAGAGCCTGAACCTGCCCTCCAATTGGTCAGACGATACCGTAGAAGTTTATATGGGATTCGTTTCCGAAGATGGCAGAGAAGTTGCAAACAGCGTTTACTTAGGTTCATTCACCGTTGCTTAACGCCGGCAAACTTAATGAAGCAAAAGCCGCTCACATGGGCGGCTTTTTTTAATCAACAAAAAATTATCATTCAAAATTAATATTTCAATATGTTATTACATTTTATACCGTCAATAATGAATCAGGATTGGGCCCGGTTAAAGGCGCTCATCACTGTTTTGGTTGTTTTATATACCTGTGTATTCGCTTCTGTCCTAATTGACCTGTTCTTTGGCGTGAAACGAGCCAGACGCCTGAATATAATCCGTACAAGTTACGGCTACCGCCGAACAATCACCAAATTAACAAGTTATTTCGGACTATTATTGATACTTACCATTGCAGACATAGCCGCAAGTGTTGTATTCAACATGCCATATTTTACTGTTATTGGTGCGATTGGCATTGTAATAGTTGAAGGGAAGTCAGTGTTTGAAAATCTCAAACAAGAAGAAAAAAACATTGAAGAAGTACAAAAAGCCCTATTCAAACTCTTTGAAAACAAAGAGGAAATTAAGTCACTTATTAATTTTCTAAACACTAAAAAAACAGAACAGCAATGACAACCAGAGGATACAGAAACAACAATCCTTTAAATATCTGCCACAGCACAGATACTTTTCAGGGAGAAATCAAAGGCGATGATAAAGCATTCAAAACCTTTTCATCCATCCGGTACGGCTATCGAGCTGCTTTTGTCACGCTTGCGACCTACCTCTCGCGAGGATGGAACACAATCGAAAAGATTGTAACACATTGGGCGCCGCCAAACGAAAACAACACAGCCGGCTACATTGCCGACGTTGAAAGATGGTCGGGCGTTCCGCGGAACAAGCTACTGACACTCGCCGATGGTGCGGACTACATCCTAATCGTCGCCGCAATGAGTTTCGTAGAGAACGGAAGAAACGCCGCTATTTCAGAAGTTACAGCCGGTTTTAATTTACAAACTAAAATAACAATTCAATGAAAAAGAAAAATCTCTTATTTGCCCTTGTACTGTTGTGTTGTGCTTGCAATACAACCAAATATGTGCCAATCGAAACCATAAAAACAGAGTACCGGGATAACTTTGTTCGAGATTCGATTGTTCGGTACGATTCAATCTTTGTCAAAGAGAAAGGCGATACGCTTATTTTGGAGCGATACCGGTATTTGTACCGGGATAAGATTGTCCGGGATTCAATTTTTGTGAATGACACTATCCGGGTTCCATATCCGGTGGAAGTACTCAAAGATGTAAAAAAACCATTATCAGGTTGGCAAAACTTTCAAATATGGTGCGGACGCATTGCGCTTGCCATTGTTCTTTTTTCACTGATATACTTTGCGGCGAAAAGAAAATAAACCAACAGAAGAAAGAACCGCCTGCGGCGGCTCTTTCTTCTGTCTTAAAGTAAAACGAACAGTAAAATAAATTTACTGTTCGTTTATTTTTTGTATTTTTGTGCATTAATTCATTTCCCAACCGTCTAAAATCCTTCCTTTATAATTGCAAGAGATTTGCATTATTATTATGTATTATATTGATTTATAATATACAAAAAAAATCTGGTAAATTTCTTCTGAGAGTAAGATGCGGAAGTTCACGTTCAAAGGCGTGAATTCTTTCGTGCTTATTTAGAAGAAATGGTTT
>JGI24705J35276_12238125_pt1 | contig 16225 bp, 17 predicted proteins | sample TergutNt197P4_FD_35276 | JGI IMG/M metagenome (IMG submission 35276) | reverse complement strand
ACTGGGGACACGTCTGCCACGAGAACCGTCCCTACTGGCAACCCGTCCCTGACTCGTTTGGAGTACGAAAGGATATACAATGGGCAGGAAAAGAAAAAAAGGTGGAATTACAGGTGTGTTTAGAGCCAATGAAAAAGGATTTGGCTTTTTAGAGTTGGAAGACGAAAATGAAGAAGACATCTTTATTCCAGCAAATTGTATTAATGGTGCATTAAATGGAGACACAATAGAAGTAAATATCTCTAGATCTAGAGAAAACAATAAAAGAGCAGAAGGAAAAGTAATAAGAATAATAGAAAGAGAAAAAGTAAATGTAGTTGGAATATTTCAGAAAAACAAAGAATATGGTTTTGTTATACCAGACGACAAAAAGTATACAGACATATATATTCCTAAAAAAGAATTCAAAAATGCAAAAAATAATGATAAAGTAATAGCAAGGATTATAAAATATCCAACTAAAGACAGAAGTGCAGAAGGGAAAATAGTTGAAATAATAGGGAATGTTAATCAAGCTGGTGTTGATATGTTAAGTGTAATAAAAGAGCTTGAATTACCGAATGAATTTCCAAAACCTGTAAAATTAGAGGCGGAAAAAATACCACAGGTAATAAATAACATAGAAAATCGAACAGATTTAAGAGACAAAACAATATTTACAATTGATGGTGAAGATTCAAAAGATTTAGATGATGCAATATCGGTAGAGAGAAACTCAAATGGAAATTATGTGTTAAATGTACACATTGCAGATGTAAGCCACTATGTTAAAGATAATACTTTACTAGATAGTGAAGCAGTAAGAAGAGGGACAAGCGTGTATATGTTTGACAGAGTTATACCAATGCTACCATTTGAACTTTCAAATGGTATATGTAGCTTAAATGCAGGACAAGACAGATTTGCGCTTTCTTGTACAATGGAAATTGATGATGTAGGAAAAGTTGTATTTTCAGATATCTATAAATCTGTTATAAAAGTAACTGAAAGAATGACATATACAATTGTAAACAAAATATTAAATAATATGGATGAAGAAATAATAGAAAAATATAAAATGTATTTTGATAATTTTAAATTAATGGAAGAGCTTGCACATATATTAAAAACAAGAAGATTAAACCAAGGGTATTTGAATTTAGACATACCAGAGAGTAAAATTACTTTAGATGAATCTGGAAGAGCAATAGATGTTAGAAAATATGAAATGAGTTTTGCAAATGAAATAATAGAACAGTTTATGCTAACTGCAAATGAAACAGTAGCAGAAAAGTTTTTCTGGCTGGAAGCTCCGTTTATATATAGAGTCCATGAAGAGCCAGATTTTGACAAAATACAAGAAACAAATAAATTTCTTTTTAATATAGGACATAAAATAAAAGTAACAAAAGAAAACATACAGCCAAAAGCGTTTGCAATATGTTTAGAACAATTAAGAGAGACAGAATATGAAAAAGTAATTTCAACATTAATATTAAGAACTTTAAAATTAGCAAAATATGAAGACCAGAACAAGGGCCATTTTGGAATTGCAAGTAAATATTATTGCCATTTTACTTCACCAATAAGAAGGTATCCAGATTTGTTTATACACAGAGTTATATCAGAATATCTAGAAAATGAATATAACATGGAAAACGAAAGAGTGGAAAATTTAAATGGCAAAGCAAAAAAATATGCAGAGAGCGCTTCGGAATGTGAAAAGATAGCCAAAAAAGCAGAAAGACTTGCTGAAGATATTAAAAAAGCAGAATTTATGGAAGATAAAATTGGTAATGAATATGAGGGAATTGTATCTTCAATTACATCATTTGGAATGTTTGTAGAGCTGGAAACAACAGTTGAAGGGCTAATAAGGTTTGAGAACATGGGACAGGAATACTATATGTATAATGAAGATATGAAAACACTTATAGGCGAAAAAACGAAACGAGTTTTCAAAATCGGAGATAAAGCAAAAGTAAGAGTAATAGAAGCAAATAAACTTTTAAGAAAAGTGGCATTTGAGCTGGCAGAAGAAGACGAAGAATAAATGGGGCTTTGACAGCAGGCATATTATTAAGTTATAATTATATATATCGTAAACAGGGAGTAATATTAAATAATAGTTCAGAATAAAAATAAAGATAGGAGTGGAGAAATATGAAAGAAATTTTAGAGCCAAGTTTGGCATTAGCGCCAACACCAATTGCATTAATAAGTTATGGAGAATTTAGGAAAAGCAATATAACTACAATAGCATGGACGGGGATAATATGTTCAGACCCAATGATGGTATATGTTTCTATAAGACCAAGCAGATATGCTCACAAAATAATAAGTGAAACAAACGAGTTTGTTATAAACTTACCAAATGAAAAACAAATTAATGAAATTAATATTTGTGGCACAAAGTCTGGAAGAGATTTAGATAAATTTCAAAAATGTAATTTTACAAAGGTTAAAACAAACAAAATATCAACAGCATACATAAAAGAATGTCCAATAAGTTTGGAGTGTAAAGTAAAAGAAGTAAAAAAACTGGGTACGCATGATATGTTTATAGCAGAGATAGTATCTGTAATTGCAGATGATAAAATATTAAATGATAAAAAAAGCATATTATTTGAGAGAGCAAATTTAATTAGTTATGTTAGTGCAAAGTATTTTAAATTAAATGAAATTTAAGAGCTTGTTGTTATGCAGAAAAACGAAGAATATATTGTAGAAATAATAGATAATGGTTATGATGGAGAAGGTATAGCTAAAATAAATAATGTAGCTGTATTTATTTCTAATGCAATAAAAGGTGAAAAAGTAAAAATAAAAATATTACATGTAGCAACTTCTCATGTATATGGAAAAGTAATTGAAATATTGGAAAAATCATCATATAGAAATGATGAAGACTGTAGCACATATTCAAAATGTGGAGGGTGCAGTTTAAGACATATGGACTATGCTGAAACATTGAGAATAAAAGAAAATTCCGTAAAAAATACATTAGAAAAAACTTTGGGAAGAAGTATTAATATTGAAAAATGTATAGGAATGGACAACCCATATTTTTACAGAAATAAATTACAATATCCAATTGGAACAGACGAGCATAAAAATACAGTTATGGGAGTTTTTGCTGAGAGAACACATAAAATTATTGCTACAAAAAACTGTATGATACAAGATGAATTGTCACAAAAGATTGCAAATGATATATGTGAATTCACGGTTAAAAACAACATACAAGTATATGACGAAAACACATTAAAAGGTAGTTTAAGACATGTTATTGTTAGAATAGGGAAAAAGACAAATGAAGTGCTAGTTGTTTTGGTTTCTAATGATAAAAAAATTCAGTTAGAAAAAGAGATGGTAGAATTTTTAACTAAGAAATATAAAGAAATTAAAACAATAGTAAAAAACATTAACAGTAAAAATACAAATGTAATATTGGGAAATGAAAATGAATTATTATTTGGAGAAGGATACATATTTGATTATTTAGATGATTTCAAATTCAAAATTTCATATAATTCTTTTTACCAAACAAATTCAATACAGACAGAAAAACTATATAAAAAAGCAATAGAATATGCGGAGTTAACAGGAAAAGAAACAATATTTGATTTATACTCAGGTATAGGCACAATAGGAATATTTGCTTCAAAAAATGTAAGTAAATTATATGGAATAGATTCGGTGGCAGAGGCAATACAAGATGCGAAAGAAAATGCAAAAATAAATGGCATAGAGAATGCAGAATTTTTTGCTGGAAATGTGGAAGAAATTTTACCAGAATTAAGAAAAGAGAAAAAACCAGATGTTATATTTTTAGACCCAGCAAGAAGAGGATGCGAAAAAAATGCATTAGACACAATTTTAGAAATAGAACCGAAACGAATTGTTTATGTGAGTTGTAACCCTGCAACTTTAGCAAGAGATTTAAAAATATTGTCAGAAAAATATGATATAAAAAATGTGCAACCAGTGGATATGTTTCCTTTTACACACCACATTGAAACTGTGAGCCTGCTAACCTTACGCACAGCCGAAAAATGACTTTAAAAATGGTGTGAAAATGCCAAAATGTCCGCGTCCTGTCCGCCAAAAATTCGAACGCGGACACCAAATCGCTGTAAACAAGAAATTGCCTGAATTACAAGAGATTAATTTTTCGACAAATTTGCAAACTCAAAATGAGTTTATTACACAAAAGCACATTTCATAGAAAATAAAAGATAATAAAGGTTAATAAAGGACAAAAAAGGAAACAGTATCCATTAGCTTTCACATGGAAACTAAAGGTATTAAAAAGTAGAAATATATATTTATTTTTAATTTTATGTTACAATTGAACAAATAGTAAGTTATATTATAGAGGATTTGAAATGAAGAATATTAACAGTATAAGAAAAGTTTTATTATTAGTAATTTTAATAATTATTGTAGGATATTTTATTCTTATAAATTTGCCTTTAGGAGTAACAAAATATAAATCAGACTACTCAGGGAAAACTTTAGAAATTCCATATTTATCAATGGTTGAAAATGAGTGTTGTATGTTTGGGATTACTTTTAAAAATATAAGAAGTGTTACATTTTTAGAGAATGAGATTAACGAAATTTTAAACCAATACGAAAAAATATCTTATAATGGTAAAAATTGTTATTATAATAAAGAGGAAGATTTAACAATAACTGAATATGGAGTAGAAAGAGGGTTAATCTTTAATAAAATATATTTTGTGTATGATACAGGCAGGCCTGTAGACAGTACAACTGATGACGAGGATAACAACGAACTTTTTGACTTAGAGCAATCTGTGGAAATTATGAATGAATATAGAGATGTGTTACTTAATAATAGAAAGTTTTTTTATACTGACGAAGGAGAAAACATTTATTTAAAAGACCTATCATTTGATAAAGAATATATATGGAATATAGAGCAGTTTGCTATAGTTGATATGAATAATGATTATGTCTCAGAAATTGTTTTAGAATCTACAAATGGTTCTGCAGCATTTATTATTGTTCTACATTATGAAAACGAGACTGTTTATGGCTATTCTTTTGTGTATCGTGGACTTAAGAGATTAAAAACAGATGGAACTTTTGAAACTTCAAGTGGTGCAAGTATCGTAGATTATCGCAAATTAAACTTTGATGCTGATAAATATAACTATACTGTTTTGGCAAGTATGGATAATGATATTTTTTATATTGATAATAAACTAGTTACAGAAAAAGAAATATTTGCTTTTTTTGAGAAGCAAGATAAAAAAGAAAATGTAAAGTGGTTTAAATATGGTGATTACATAAGAAACAGAAAAATTACTTCAGAGCAGGCTGTTCGATTATTACGTGAAAAAATAGGAGAAAAAGATCCTACAACTGATTTTCAATATTCATTTATATATGAAAAAATAATTATATATGATGAAAAAGAGTATTATTCTATCAGGCAAAGTTGGCTTGTAGAGAATAGCCATTATTCATTTATAGGTCAACTTTTTGTATCAACAGATGGAGAAGAAATATATGCAGGATCATGTGAGGACAGACCTGAAATTAAATTAGATATTTAACTATAAATGATAAATTTAAATTTGCATATTGACAAAACTATTTATCCCTGATAAAATACAAACAAAAGTTCTAAAGAACAAAAAAGGATGTGTTGATATGGATAAAGAAAACAGCTTAAAAATATTTGAGAATAAAAATATTCGTGTATATTGGGATGCAGATGAAGAAAAATGGTATTTTTCAGTGGTTGATATTATTTTTGCTTTAACTGAGAGTAAAGACCCGAATGACTATTGGTATAAATTAAAAATAAGAGTCAATGAAGAATCAAAAATTGAGTTATCGACAATTTGTCGACAACTGAAATTGCTTTCTAAAGATGGTAAAAAATATAGTACAGATTGTGCTGATATGAAAGGAATTTTAAGAATTATTCAGGATATCCCTTCTCCAAAAGTAGAACCTTTAAAGATGTGGTTAGCACAGGTTGGAAGTGAAAGAATAGATGAAACATATGATCCAGAAATTGCAATAAATAGAGCATTGGACACATATCGACTAAAAGGCTATTCTGAAGAATGGATAAATCAAAGATTAAAAAGTATAGATGTTAGAAAAGAATTTACAGATGAACTAAAACGTGGTGGAATAAATGAAAGTAAAGACTTTGCAATTCTTACCAATATTTTGACAAAAGTTTGGAGTGGACATGATGTTAAGGAATATAAGCAATTTAAAAATTTGAAAAAAGAAAATTTACGAGATAACATGACCAATATGGAAATAGTGTTAAATATGCTGGCTGAAACAACATCAGCAGAAATATCAAAGAAGAAGAATCCAAAAGGAATGAAAGAAAATACAAAAACTGTAATAGAAGGAGCTACTGTTGCTAAAATTGCAAGACAAGAAGCTGAAAAAAGAACAGGAGAGTCTATAGTATCGAGTAAAAATGCAAAAGAAATTAGAAAATTAAATAGTAAATCTAACTGATTTATTAGGAGGACTTTGTCCGCGTTTTGTCCGCCCTGAGCAACTGACAATTAAGGTTAATAAAAGACAAATCAGGACAAAACAGGAAACAGTATCCGAGAATTGCCGAAGAAACAGCGGAAATTATGGACAATTCAAGATGAAACAAGACAAAACAGGAAAGCAATTTAATTTACAAAGCACATTGAAACGGTTTCTCTTTTAAAACTCAAGTAAATGCTGATATATCAATAATTTGGTGACTTTTTCCAAAACTTAAAAAATAGCTATAAAAAGACTGAAATTAGTTGAGATAGTAAGCTTATATAAATCCAAATTTTAATTATGGCGAATTCGCCACAATTAAAAGTAAATCTGGTCTTAATAATTTCAAAATAAGTATTAAAGAATGGACAGAACGTACAAATTCTATAGGATTACAAGCTAAAACTGGAAGATACGGTGGTTCATATGCACACATTGATATTGCATAAGGAGTTTAAAGAAATATTTAAAGGATTGTAAAAATTAATGGAGGAGAAGATTATGAGTGATTTAGAGTCAGATGAATATAAAACATTTGAAAGTATAAAGGAAGTTCGTGAAGATGGAAGCGAGTTTTGGTGTGCAAGAAGATTACAAGGCGTTTTACAATATAAAAAATGGGAAAATTTTGAAAAAGTAATAAATAGAGCAAAACTTGCTTGTAAAAATAGTGGTTTTGAAATTGATGATCATTTTCCTGAGGTCAGGAAAACGATTGATGCTGGCGTAACACAGATAGATTGATTATACGAGGAGGTATTTATGATAGATTTACATATACATACAGATAATTCAGATGGAGAATTTAATGTGGTAGATATATTAAAAATTGCTCAGGAAAAAGAGTTGAAGTATATATCACTAACTGATCATGATAATATTAATGTATATAACCAATTAAATGATATAGAAATTAGTAATTTTTATAAAGGTGAAATTATAAGCGGAGTCGAGTTGCAATGTAAGTATAAAGACATTATTATTGAAGTTTTAGGATATAAAATAGACATTGACAAAATGAAGAAAACAAAAATAATTCGAGAGGGTTTAGTACATTCGACTATAGAGGGGGAAACGGAAAGACTAAATTATATTAAAACAGTGTGTAATAAATTAAATATAAAATACGATGAAAACATAAAGATTAATAAACCTAATGATATGGCAAATGACGTTTTATTGGATAACATAATTACATATTCAGAAAATAATAATACATTGATAGAACTTGGAATAACTAATAGAACAACATTTTATAGAAATCATTACATAAATTATAAAAGTCCATTTTTTATAGATATGACTACAGGGAAGCCTGATTTTATAGATGCCGTTCAAACTATAAAAAATTGTGGTGGAATTTGTTTTTTGGCTCATCCAGTAGAATATATTTGCGAAGATTATAAAAAATTATTAGATGAAATAATATCTTTAAATAAGTTAGATGGAATAGAGTGTGTGCAAAAGAAACATTCTAAAGAACAAATAGAATATTTGCTAGAATATTGTGAGAGGAATAAATTGTTAAAAAGCGGAGGAAGTGATTTTCACAGATTGGCGGATTGCATGGGACATGGAAATCAAGGTACATATCCTATTAATGATAGTTTAGTGTTAGAATGGTTATAATTTTTTATAAATATGTAAATATTAATTTATCATGTTGAAATGATAGAAAATAAATAGGAGGAAATGAAATGTTAGATATCCCAAATTCAACTTTATTTATGCTTATGTCAGTTGACGGAAAAATATCTACTGGTAGCACGGATGAGTTAGATGTAGACAAAGATTTGAAACTAATTGATGGAGTGAAAGAAGGGCTACATCAATATTATGAAATAGAACAAACAACTGATTTGTGGTCGCTTAATACAGGCAGAGTAATGCAAAAGATAGGAATTAATGAAAAAACTGAAATACCAAACAAAATACCAGTTTCTTTTGTTTTAATTGATAATAAACAACATATAAATGAAAATGGATTAAAATATTTGAGTAATTGGCTAGATAGAGTAATAATAGTAACAACTAAAAAAGATTATATAAAAATAGGAGATAATATAGAAATAATTTATTTTGAAGATATTATAGATTTTGTAGCATTGTTTAAGTTATTAAAATCAAAATATAATATTGAAGATTTAACAGTTCAATCAGGTGGAACTTTAAATTGTGAATTAATTAGAAGTAATTTAATAAAGAAAGTTAGAATAATAGTAGCACCAATAATAATTGGTGGTAAAGATACAGCAACTTTAGTTGATGGTATGTCATTAACAAGTAATAGCGAATTAAGTAAGCTAAAGGCATTAAAGTTAATTAAGTGCAATGCCTTAGAGAATTCATATTTAGAGTTATTATACGAAGTTATAAACTAATGATAAAGTCTTGATGTATAAAAAATAAATTAAATTTTTTTCAAAAAAACGATTGACTTTTAAGTAAAAATTAAATATAATAATTAGAATTATATTCTAGAATATAAAAATTTTATAGTATTTGAGGAGCTATTTTTAAAAAATAGTATCAATAATTTTAATGCGCTCTAACTTTCTCAGATTCAGAATTTTTAGAAGGAGTATAAATTATAATGAAAATATTAAATGATGTATCAAGAACTTTTAATGAATACCTACTTATACCAAATCTTACAACCAAAAAATGTATACCAGAGAATGTATCTTTAAGAACCCCATTAGTAAAATATAAAAAGGGAGAAGAACCCAGCATATATTTAAATACCCCAATGACTTCTGCAGCTATGCAATCCGTATCAGGAGAAGATATGGCGATTGCATTAGCAAGAGAAGGGGGTATTTCTTTTATATATGGGGCACAGTCAATTAAAAGCCAAGCTGACATGGTAAGAAACGTAAAGAAACACAAAGCAGGTTTTGTAACAAGTGATTCTAATTTGAAAAAGGGTGCAACTATTAAAGAAGTAATAGAATTAACAAAAAAGACAGGACATTCTACAGTAATGATAACAAAAGATGGAACAGCAAGTGGTAAATTGTTAGGACTGGTTACAGACAGAGACTATAGAATAGATAAAGTGAATTTAGAAGAAAAGATAGAAAACTATATGACACCAATAGAAGAATTGATATGTGGTGAAAATGGAATATCATTATCTGAGGCAAATGATATTATGTGGAAAAGAAAGAAGAATTGCTTACCAATTATAGATAAAAATGGAAACCTTTCTAGTGTAGTATTTAGACAAGACTATGAAGAAAGAAAGAATAACCCAAATTCTTTATTAGATGAAAATAAAAGATATATAGTGGGAGCAGCAATTAACACAAGAGATTATGAAGAAAGAATACCAGCTTTAGTTGAAGCAGGAGTTGATATTCTTTGTATAGATTCTTCTGATGGGTATTCTGAATGGCAAAAAGAAACAATTGCTTTTGTAAGAAAAAAATATGGAGAGACAGTAAAAATAGGTGCAGGCAATGTTGTAGATAACAAAGGATTTAATTATTTAGCAGATGCTGGAGCAGATTTTATAAAAGTTGGTGTAGGAGGAGGAACTATATGTATAACGCGTGAACAAAAAGGAATTGGAAGAGGTCAAGCAAGTGCTTTAATAGATGTTACACAAGCAAGAGAAGAATACTATAAAGAAAATGGAATATATATTCCTATTTGTTCAGATGGTGGAATTACACAAGATTATCACATTACCATATTGCTAGCTATGGGCGCAGATTTTGTAATGATGGGTAGATACTTTGCAAGATTTGATGAAAGCCCGACAAAAGTTTTGAAAATAGGCAACAACTTTGTAAAAGAGTATTGGGGAGAAGGAACAAATCGTGCAAGAAATTGGCAAAGATATGATTTAGGAGGAGAAGACGGCATGGCTTTTGAAGAAGGAGTAGATACATATGTTCCTTATGCTGGAAGTTTAAAAAGCAACTTACTTATAACATTACAGAAAATAAAAGCTACTATGTGCAATTGTGGAGCAATAACAATAAATGAACTATATGAAAATGCAAAATTAACACTTGTGTCTGATATTAGTATAAAAGAAGGTGGAGCACATGATGTAATATTAAAAGAAATTAATCGTGAATATGTATAAAAAGGACAGAGCAGTTCGCTCTGTCCTTTTTATGTGTGTCCCCAAATGTTCATTTTGAACATTTTAGGCACGTCCCCGAATGTTCAGTTATCGTACCTTCGCATTATATCAGCTCTAACAGCTGAAGGAATTTGCGTATCTGGAATATCTGTTTCGCGTGAACAACATGGACATCTAAATGTGTAATAGATTTCTAAAGTATTATCATGGTAAGCGCCAGTTGTCCGATAAATATCATTTGCGGATACTAATAACTGAGCACCACAACCACCATCGCCATTACCTTTACCGGTACAAATTTGTTCCGTTTCCCAACCGTTAGGATTTCCTTCTTTTAGAACTTTCATTGAGTAAAACCTCCATTAAATTGGTAATAAATACATACATTATGCTATCAGTGAAAATTATAGCACAGTTCTACATAAAATGCAAGAAAACTATTGTAAAGTTATGTAAAGTATTGTATAATATATCGGTATAGGTAAAATGCCTTGTATATATTTTCTTAAAAACTTTTAGGGAGAAACGAACATGAAAAAAACATGCAGTTTATTATTTATTGTTTTGAGTTCTTGTATCATATTGATAACTCAAACTCAATGTACACCAGAGGGTATCCCATCTGCAACCAGCGATTTCTATGTTAATGATTTTGCTAGAGTGTTTTCAGAAGCAGAGAAAATGACTCTTATGGAACGGGCAGTTAATCTGGCAAATACAACTAATGGTACTCAGATTGTAATTACTACAGTAAAATCACTTGGTGGTAGAAATGTAGAAGATTATGCACATACCATGTATAATCAATATGGTATTGGCAAAAATGATATGGGTTTACTCATTTTGTTATCCACAGGTGACCGAGAGATTCGGGTGGAAGTTGGAAATAACATGGAAGCCTATGTCAATGATGCAAAAGCTGGAAGGTTTATAGATAACTATGCTATTCCTAAACTCAAAGAAAACAAGTTTAATGAAGGATTAATTTCCTTGCAAAGAGAGCTTATTATTGAGATTAAGAACAGCATTGGAAATGAGACCAATGAATATGCTGGATACACAAAACCGATAATGCTTGAGGGAAAAGTTGATAAACCAGAAGGAGTTTCTGTTGAAACAAACTGGGGAGCAATAGGACTTATTGCTATGGTTCTTGTATTTCTTAGTATTCCTATATGTGGATTGATAATCGTATATAAGAAAAATAAGAAAATAGAAAAACTAAAACAAGAAGTAAAGAAACTTGTTAACGATCACAATGAGGCAATGAAAAAAGCTGTACTTGAATGTCAACAATTAAGAGAGGATTATAATGAACAACTCTCACGAACCAGACAGCGTGCAACTTCAGATGTTAAGGAAGAACAAACACGTTCACTTGAGAGAAGTGCTGAATTAAATCAAAAAATTGAAGAAGTAAAAAGAAAATGCACTGACTTAAGAGGTGAAAGAACAGCGCTTTATGAAGAGAAGGAATCGTTAGCGGGTAAACTTGCAGTGCTACAAGATCGATATAATAGGGTAAATACCCTGTATCCAGAAGCAGACAAAGAAGTAACTCGGATGATTGAAAATGAAATTCGAGAACAGGACATGGCAAAAGCGGCAAAAGTTGATTCAATTGTGGAAGAAACATTGTTGTTGGTTGCTAGCAAAGATATAATTCAAAAAATAAAGCAGGCACAGATAGCATATGATGAATTGAGTAATGCTCAAAAAAAATATGCAAAAGCTGATATCAGTCGATTGAAAGAATTGTATGAGCAATCAATGCGGTTAAAACACCAGTTTTCAGCAACGGAAGCAGTAGCTACAATTACTGCAATTATTGCAGGAATTATTGTAGGTAAAGAGGTTCATCTTAAAAAATTAGCTTTAGCTAAATCTACTTATGATAACCTTGGCCATGAAGCACAAGCATATGTCGACAAGTCAATTCCTGATAAAATTTCTTTGCTGATTTCTCAAGCAGAGCAAGAGAAAAAAGAACGTGAGAAGCTTGAGGAAGCAGAAAGGAAACGGAAGGAAGAAGAGGAACGGAAAAGAAAACAGGAAGAGGAAAGACGTAAAAAGGAGGCTGAAGAAAAGAAACGTAAAGAAGAAGAGGAACGCAGAAGACGCGAAGAGGAAGAACGCCGTAGAAGGCGTCAACGTGAGGAGGAAGAACAACGAAGGAGAAGCGCGAGTAGTAGCCATTTTGGTGGTGGATCAAGCTTTTCTAGTGGCAGATCGAGTAGTGGCTTCAGCGGTTTCGGAGGAAGATCTAGTGGTGGAGGTGCATCCAGAAAGTTTTAATTAATAGAAAATTTTCAAACAAAAAGAGTCGTGCAATTGCACGGCTCTTTTTGTTTTAGAAATACTAGTTAAAACTCTACTTTCGGAACTTGCTGGGCTCCTTGATCTGCATCAAAATATTTTTCTGCGTTAAAGCCTCTAATGCCTGCGATAATACTGGAAGGAAAAACCATAGTCCGTTTATTATATTTGGCCACAGTATCATTGTACTGTTGGCGAGCTATATTTATGCGGTTTTCGGTTCCTGCCAGCTCATCCTGTAACCCAATAAAAAGAGCGTCTGCCTTCAAAGTAGGATAATTTTCCTGGATAGCAAGTAGCCTACCAAGAGCTGACGACAATCCATCATTTGCCGTTTTAATAGCTTCAATATCTCCACTTGAAATAGCACCAGAGAGTCTCGACCTTGCATCTGCAATATCTGTAAAGACTTTCTCTTCATGGGACGCATAACCCTTAACTGTTGAAACTAGGTTAGGGATTAAATCCATCCGACGTTGCAAATTAGTTTGAATTTGACCAGCCTTTAATCTGACATCTTCGCGCAACTGCACAAATGAATTGTTTAAGCCGATAGCCCATGATATGGTACTAATCAGGATTAAAACCAAAACGCCTACAATTGCGATTGAAATGATACAACCTTTTTTCATTGAAGTCTCTCCTAAATTAATTGTTTGATGGTAATAAAAATTACTAATCTATATTATACCACAGTCTACATAAAATGTCAAAAAGCAAACAATTACTTACTAACATATTATTAAAAAGTCCTTGACATTATTAGCACTTATTGATATAATGTCAATATGTTGAGGAGAGGAGATAAAATATGTCTAAAAATAAAGGAGAGAAAGTCAAATTTACAACAGATATTTTAATTTTTTCTGTTTCTACAAGTGAAGCTGAAAGTTGTAGAAGATTGCCGGAAAAAAATTTTAGCATTTTACTGGTGAAAAGAAGCATGGAACCATTTATAAATAAATGGTGTTTACCAGGTGGATTTGTATCTGAAAACGAAACATCTAAACAAGCTTCTGACAGAATATTAATTAAAGAAACTAACTTACACAATATTTACAAAGAACAATTATATACTTTTGATGAAGTAAATAGGGATCCAAGAGGTAGGATAATTAGTACAGCGTATATGGCTTTAGTTGACAGAACAAAAATAACAGACGAATTGGACACGGATGCGGAATGGTTTAATATTAATGTTAAGGAAAATTCAGAAACAATAAATATTAAACTGGAGAGTAGTAATGAAACTATCCAGTATAGTGCAAAAAAAATATCAAAAGATAAAACCACTAAAGAATTTGAATATGAAATAATCGACAATAAAGATTTAGCTTTTGATCATCCATTAATGATTATAATGGGAATATTGAGATTGAGACAAAAGGCAAGAAATACAGATATAATATTTAACATTATGCCAAAATATTTTACATTAGGGGAATTACAACAAGTATATGAAATTATTTTAGATAGAAAGTTTTTAGAAGCAGCATTTAGAAGAACAATTGAAAGTAAAGTGAAAAAAACAGACCAATTCATTAAAACAGGAGGGCATAGACCATCAGCATTATTTAAGTATAATGAGAAAGGAAATTAAATAAATGAAAAAAAGGATGTTAAATGGAATCAATAATTACATAAGAAGAATAGAAAAATGTAAAGAAGTATATGCAGATATTATAGACAGTATGCCAAAAGATAATAATAAAATATATAAAATAACAGATAAAGATATGTTTGAAAAAGTAATGGTAAATTTTGTTACTGGCTTAACACAATTGACTGCACAAGGCGATTTAATGAAAATTTATGATGTTGCAGTTCATAAAGATACATTGAGTTTGATAATTGCTAACAAAGGAGCAACATTATATTCATTAACTGAAATGAGTGAAACACCATACATTTTAAGGCATATTGGTTTATGTGTATATATGCCAGAAATTCGGGGTCGAATATGCGAATGCTGGTATTGTTGGTAATGTATATAATGATAAAATAGTGTTAAGAACAGAGTCTGCATGTACACCTTCATTTATATTTGGTTCACAAAGATGTAATTGTTATCACCAATGGAAAATTGTAAGGGAGTTGGCAACAGAATATAACAAAATTGAGACTCCTGATATTGATAACGGTGATGAATTCGAAAAATGGGTACAAAAGCAATTTGTTTATGAGAACGGAAAACATATATGTCAAAATAAAAGTGATTTAGGATTTGTAATGTTACATATAGATTCTCAAAATGGAATGGGGAGCGGATATACGGAAAATGAATTTGTATTTGACTTAACTGAAAGAGCTTCAATAAGACACAGAGGTGAATATACTTCTGAACAAGTTTATAACACAACTATGTATGGCGGTTTTACCACAATAGGAATTGATGGTGACCCAAGAAGAAAAGGTGATGGTGTTGGATACAAACTTACTCCTGTAATTTTAGATTATTTAAATATTAATAAAGAAATTATAATGCTAACAAATAACCCATTAAAAATAAAAGCTATGGAAGATATGGAATATAAAATTATAAGAGTAAAATCTATTGGTGCAGTTAATGTTGCGGGAGCAACAGAAGCTAGGGAAAGAGGTAGCGAATTTCATCATTTAGATATTGATGGCAACATTGTTACTTTTAAAGAGGACTATGATAGAATTAAAGAAGAATTGAATGAAATTATAAAGGGGTGATGTATAATGAAAATAGCATATACTTGCTTTGAAGTGTCTGGGATATGCAATATGGATTGTAAATTTTGTTTTTCAGAATGGCGAAAAAATAAAAAACAGATTGATACTGAAAAAGCAAAACATGTATTAGATGTCTTGAAAGAATGTGGATTAAAAGCTATTAATTTGACAGGTGGCGAACCATTGCTTAGAGATGATATTATAGAACTTTGTAAATATGCAAAACAATTGGGGTTAATGACAATTATATCTACAAATGGAATATTACTTCCCAAAAGAGAAGAAGTATTGAATTATATTGACGCTATAAATCTTCCACTTGACTCATTTACACCAGAAATACATAATGAAATGCGACCATGTAATATGGAGAATCACCATAGTCATGTAATATATTTAATAGATTACATATCTAAAAATTATCCTAAAGTAAAGATAAAAATAAATACGATGATAGGTAAAAAGAATATTAATGAAATATTGGAAATAGGCAATTTGATTAATGGTAAAATAGCTAAGTGGAAATTAAGTAAGTTTTTAAGTAGCGGTTATGGCAAAGAATTCACAGAACAATTTAATATAACCAAA
>JGI24705J35276_12238126_pt1 | contig 16235 bp, 16 predicted proteins | sample TergutNt197P4_FD_35276 | JGI IMG/M metagenome (IMG submission 35276) | reverse complement strand
TGGCCGAGTGGCTGAAGGCGGCGGTTTGCTAAACCGTTATAGGGTTGTAAAGCCCTATCGAGGGTTCGAATCCCTCCGTCTCCGCCAGTGCCTTGCCGGCAGGTTTCTCCCAGCGGCTCCCTCACAGAATCCCACCTCTCTTACGGGTATGAAGGCTCGGTTTGCGCCTTCACCAGTTTGATTCTGAGCATCTGGCTTGATCTTAGTTAGGTGCAAGAGGTGCCGGGCGGCCGGATGAACGGTATGTGGTTCCTCCTGCAGGTCCTTAAGAACAGATGGAACTGATATTGAAAATATCAACAAAAACAATTGGTTATAAATATCGCCAGATCACGTTCGCGTGTTATTTGTGCAACACCCGTCCGAAAACGCGGTGATCGCGGCCGTTTCCAGACGTTCCTTTGTTGCTTGTGTGGGGGCCTTCGGTAATTGTGGCCTCGCGACGGAGGGGGGCATCCCAAAGTCGTCCCGTTTCTAGATGGTTTTCGCCTAAGGCCCTCGCGCTTAGCGGGTGCGTCTCAGGGTGTGAGCTGACTTGACTGCGGGTTTAAGGGACAAGGGAACCAACCTTAGGGTGTCTTCCACCCACCGGATCCGGAAACCTTCTCCTCAGATAAACTTTTGGAGGTTTAACATGAAGTTGGTGAAGAGCCTTTTGCTCGGCTCAGCGGCTGGTTTGGTCGCGTTGAGTGGGGCACAGGCTGCGGATCTTCCCGTGAAGGCCAAGGCGGTCGAGTACGTGAAGGTTTGCTCCTTGTATGGTGCCGGATTCTATTACATCCCGGGTACGGATACTTGTATCAAGCTGGGCGGCTATCTGCGCGTTGATGGAACGTTTAATGGATCGGGTGCCCACGGCGCGCCGTCCTGGAGTGGCGACGCCGGTCAAGGCAACCGGAATCGTAACTATATGATCGCCCGTCCGCGTTTTGACCTGACGGTCGACACGCGCACCGCGACCGAGTACGGCGTGGTTCGGACGTACTTCGAGGGCGTATATCAGTGGACCTCTAACAACGGTTCCACCTCAGACAACCTCGGCGGTGGTACATTCGGCGCGTGGTTCGCGTTTATCCAGTTCGCCGGCTTCACGATTGGTAAGGCGGTGTCGCAGTTCGACGCTCCCTGGAGCGGCTATCCGTCCAACATCAACGGGTTCCTCCTCGGTGGTGCGGATGACGTAACCGGCGTCACCCAGTTGACCTATACCGCCGACTTCGGGCAGGGCGTTACGGCCGCGCTGTCGATCCAAGATCCGTCCGCCTACTACCAGGGCGGTCTCTGGGATACTACTGGGGCCAGTGCTGCGAACGTTCTGAAGGGCACTCCTGGTATTGGAACTGCCGCTAACGCAAACTCCTATGGCGGCGTGGTTTCACCCGACATCGTCGGTATGGTTCGTGTCGACCAGGCTTGGGGTATGTTCCAGGCGTCGGCTGCCTTGCACAACATCCATGCCAACTACTACAACCCCAGCGACGAGACCAGCGGTCATCCGGATGATGCTTGGGGCTGGGCTGGACAACTGGCACTGACGATCAAGAACATTCCGACTGGCGCGGGCGACGTGATCAACATGTCGGCGGGTTATGCCAATGGTGCGAGCCGTTACATCATCGGCGGCAACGCCGGCGTTGCTAACCAGGCCCAAACCAACTTCGCAATGTATGGCGGTTCGTCCATCCTCTACCAGAGCCTCGGTATCGGCATCGTGGGTGACGGCGTGTTCGGCGGCACCAACGCGGCTAACGGCACCGGCATCGAGAAGTCGACTGCCTGGGGCTTCCGTGGCGGCTACACCCACAATTGGGATCCGTACTGGAACACCTCGTTGTTCGGATCGTACAGTGCGGTACGTTGGAGTGACGCAGGCGCTGCTCTGATCTGCAGCACGGGCGTCCTGAGGACTACGACCCTCGCCGGCGGTACCTGTAATCCTGACTTCAATATCTGGCAGATCGGTTCGATCACTCGCTGGACTCCGGTGAAGAACCTGACCTTCTCGGGCGAAGTGATGTACACTGGTCTCGACCAGAACATGCACGGTCTGGTTGGTCCGACCACGGTTGGGGCCACCAAGCCGAACACTGCGTATGAGTGGAAAGATCAGGGGACCTGGACCCTCCAGCTCCGCGCTCAGCGCAACTTCTGATCTTGATCTAACGACTTGAACTGAGCCCCGGCAGGAAACTGCCGGGGCTTTTTCTTGCGAGACGGATATTGAGCTGTAGTGAGGCCTGCTTCGCTGTTACTCCATGGTGCCGCGACGCAGGTCGGCTTCGATCTGCAGGCGGGTGTTGCCACCAAATCGGGTGCGGTAGACTTGCAGGTTCTCCATGATCCGCTGCACGTAGTTGCGCGTTTCCGAAAACGGGATGAGCTCGACCCAGTCGACAGTGTCGACTTTGGGGTCGCGCGGGTCGCCGTAACGGTCGATCCATTTCTTCACGCTGCCGCGACCGGCGTTGTAGGCGGCGAAGGTGAGGATATAGGAGCCGCGATAATCCTCGAGTAATCCGCCGAGTTCGCCCGCACCGAGGGCTGCGTTGTAGACCGAGTCCGTCTTCAGCCGGGTAAGGTTGTAAGTAGCGCCGTGCCGCTTGCACACGTAGCGGGCGGCCTCCGGTGTCACCTGCATGAGACCGTAGGCCTGGGCCGGAGAGACGACCGCTGGGTTGAACGCGCTTTCCTGCCGGGCGATGGCGTAGATGATGCTCCGCTCGACTTCGGGCCCGATCGGTCGGAATGAGGGAATTCCCGTCATCGGATAGGCATAGACGTCGAACGGCAGCCCGCGATTGAGCGCAGCCTTGCCGAGCAGCAGCATGCCGCGTGCATCGTTGTGGCGGGCGCTAAGTTCGCCGAGTCCGACGAGTGCGTTGGGATCGCCGTTCTCGCCCATGTCGGCAAAGATCGGGACCGCGATCTCCCGTTCGTCGAGCTCGTAGAGCAGTTGTACGGCGCGCACGATCTCCAACCGCTCGCCGCGGCTGTGGGGCGCGCCATTCAGGTTGATCTGCGGCAATCCCAGTTTGGCGCGCGCGAGCTGGCCATAATAACTCGTCGAGTGTGCGGCGGCAGAGGTGTAGGCGGCGCGTGCCTCCTGCTGGCGGCCCATAGCCTCCGCGGCGCGGCCTTGCCAATAGCCGGCGCGCGCGAGCGTGGTCGGGTTGACGCTGCCGATGCCGATACGCGCGAAATGCTGGGCGGCGGTCGCGGGGTCGTTGAGAAAACGCAACGCGATCCAGCCGGCGGTGAATTCCTGCTCGGTCTTGTAGATGTCGCGGGAGGGCAGGGCAGCGTCGCGCGCCATCAGATAGGCGGAACGAAATTCGTTGGCATCGATCAGCTTGCGTGCCAGTAGGCGCCGCTCGATCCACCATTCATCGAGGTTGTAGAGGCGCCCGGGATCCCTTGGGGCTCCCTGCATGAGTTGGGTGGCGTCGGCGAATTTTTCCTCGCGGCGGAGCAGCTGGATCTTGCTGAAGACGTAGCCCGGATCGCTATGCAGCTCGCGCGGTACCGCCTCCAACAGTGCGCGCAGATTGTCCGCCTTCTTGTAGGCGGCGATGCGGGCCCTGGCCAACGCGACATAACCCGCGCCGAGCCGCTTGGCGGCGCGCAGCGCCGCCTCGTGCTCGCTGCCGTATAGCAGTGTATCCATCCGCGCTTTCTGATCTCCGGGCGTGATCAGGGGGCCGAACATGTTGAGCGCGTTGTTTTCCGTCTCCTCCGACATTGGATCGTTGCGCCAGGCTTGGCGCACCAGGCGTTCGGCGTTGGCGCGATCGCCGCGTGCCAGCATCGCCCGGGCGAGCGAGAAGCGGCCTTTGGCCGAGAGCGGGGATTCGTTCTCGAACCACGACCAGATGACCTGATCCTCACGGCGGTCGTCCCACATTGCCGCTTCAAGGCGCCGGCGCAGGAAGGTTTGCGACGGCCAGCTCGGGTTGGCAGTGAGGAACGCGCGGTAGCGCTCCACGGTCGCGCCGTTGTCTTCACTGCGCAGGATGATCCATTCGGCGAGCTTCCTTGCCACCGGATCCGATATCGCCGCCTCGACTTGCGTCGCGTCGCCAGGCTTATGCCTGCGCACGAGTTCGATGACGTTCTGCAGTGCCCCAGCATCGGCCGGGGAGGTCGAGGCGGTTGCGGCCATGGCGGCCTGCACGGCCGGTTTGAGGGGCGGCACGGCGGCGTGTTGACGGGGTGCCGGTGCGACCGCGGCAGGAGGAAGGACGAGCGGGGTAGCCGGCTTCACAGTGGCTGCTGTCGCGGGAGCTTCCTGCGGCTTGGTCTTTGGGGCTGTATCGCGCGCGATGGGCCTCGGTTTCGGCACCGGAACCTTTGGGCGAGTCCAGGCCGGAGTCGACAGCAAACCCAGGGTCGCAGCCAAGAGGACCGGCAAGATCACTGGTTTGGCCATCAACCGCAGGGCTGCGCGGGCAAGAGCATTCACGGCGTTTCCTCGCAGCGAATCATTCAAGCGCTAGAAGCCCGTATTTGATTGAAGATGTGGACAAAACACCAGCCGTGACCGATCGGGGCGATCTCTGCCCCAACACCGCGGCAAAATCGGGGCCAAAACGGGGCCCGACTGGAGCGTGCTCTTTCACCGGACCGCCAGACCCGGTATGAATCGACCCTTACCGAAGCCGAGATGCGTACGGAGGGAGTCCATGGCAGCCAAGACGAAATTCCGGGGATCATTCACAGCCTTGGTCACGCCATTCAAAAATGGCTCACTCGACGAAGGGGCCTTCCGGTCGCTCGTGAATTGGCAGATCGCCGAGGGCACCCATGGCCTGGTCCCGGTCGGCACCACCGGCGAAAGCCCGACATTGAGCCATGACGAGCACAAGCGCGTGGTCGAATGGTGCGTCGAAGAGGCCAAGGGCCGCGTTCCGGTCATCGCTGGTGCCGGCTCGAATTCGACCAAGGAAGCGGTCGAACTCGCTCAACACGCCGAGAAGGCGGGGGCGAATGCCGTGCTGGTTGTGACGCCCTATTACAACAAGCCGACCCAAGAGGGTCTCTATCAGCACTTCAAGGCGATCAACGATGCGATTGGAATCCCGATCATCATCTACAACATCCCGCCGCGCTCGGTAATCGACATGTCGGTCGACACCATGAAGCGGCTGTGGGAGCTGAAAAACGTCGCGGGTGTCAAGGACGCCACGGCAAGCATGGTCAGGGTTTCGCAGCAGCGCGCCGCAATGGGCGAGGATTTCAACCAGCTCTCGGGCGAGGACGCGACCGTGCTCGGCTACATGGCGCATGGCGGCCACGGCTGCATTTCAGTGACCTCCAATGTCGCGCCGCGCCTGTGTTCGGAGTTCCACATTGCTTGGCAGAAGGGCGATCACGCCACTGCGCTCAAGCTGCATGATAAGCTGATGCCGCTGCACACGACCCTCTTCGTCGAAGCCAGTCCGGCGCCGATCAAGTATGCGATGTCGCTGCTCGGCAAGCTGGAGGAAACGCTTCGTCTGCCCATGGTGCCGGTCTCCGAACCGACGCGGGTGGCGGTGCGCAGCGCCATGGTGCATGCCGGCCTGATCAACTGACCGTCGAAGCTCGGGGAAGGCTCGATGAGCAACGCGGAGGAAAGGGGCTTGCGGATGCTGAAAGAGTTCCGCGAGTTTGCGATGAAGGGCAACGTCGTCGATCTTGCTGTCGGCGTCATCATCGGTGCGGCCTTTGGCGGCATCGTGAACTCGTTGGTCGGCGACGTTATCATGCCGATCATCGGTGCGGTAACCGGTGGCCTCGACTTCTCCAACTACTTCACGCCACTCTCGAAAGCAGTCACTGCCGCCAATCTTGCGGATGCGAAAAAGCAGGGCGCGGTTCTGGCCTGGGGCAATTTCCTCACGCTGACGCTGAACTTCATCATCATTGCCTTCGTGCTGTTCCTTGTCATTCGGGCCATGAACCAGTTGAAGCGTACCGAGCCGGCACCACCGAAGCCGACCCGCGAGGAAGAACTGCTGACCGAGATCCGAGATCTCCTCAAGAAGACTTGACGTCCGCAGCGCCTTTCGAATGATAGCGTTTCGAGCGTCCGATCAGGTAATTCCATATGGCCGAGAAAAAAGAGCGCGCGATCAAGGTCGTGGCGGAAAATCGCAAGGCGCGCTTCAACTACGCGATCGAAGATACGGTAGAAGCGGGACTTGCGCTGACCGGCACCGAGGTCAAGTCGATCCGAGGCGGTAAGTCCACTATCGCTGAGTCCTATGCGGACGCCAGAGGCAGCGAGATCTGGCTGATCAACGCCAATATCCCCGAATATCTCCAGGCCAATCGCTTCAATCACGAACCGAAGCGGCCCCGGAAGCTGCTCCTGCACCGCAAGCAGATCAACAAGTTGATCGGCGCGGTCGACCGGGAGGGTATGACGCTGATCCCGCTCAAGCTTTACTTTAACGAGCGCGGTCGCGCCAAGCTGCAACTCGCAGTCGCCAAAGGCAAGAAGCTGCATGACAAGCGCGAGACGGTGAAGAAGCGGGATTGGGGCCGGGAAAAGGGCAGGCTGATGCGGGCAAGAGGTTGAGATGAATCAGCGCAATCTGCTCGACGTCGACTGGAGCAAGATTCCGGCACCGACCGACGATGGTGGCGCGGCACACTTGCGTGGTGTCATGGTGCCGCCCGTCACCTTGCTTGCGACCAACGATACGTCGGTGATGTTGTCGAACTTGCGTGGGCGCACCGTGGTGTTCGCCTATCCGCGGACCGGCGAACCCGGCAGGATTGCGCTGGTCGACGACTGGGACATGATTCCAGGGGCGCGCGGCTGTACGCCGCAGACCTGTGCCTTCCGCGATCTCTTCGCAGAGTTGAGAGCCGCTGGCGCCGCTCACGTCTTCGGTCTTTCGACGCAGAGCAACGCCTACCAGATCGAGATGGCCTCGCGGCTGCATCTGCCGTTTCCCGTTTTGTCTGATGAGAAGCTGGAGTTGACGCACGCGCTCAACCTGCCGACGATGCAGGTCGCGGGGTTGACCCTGATCAAACGGCTTGCACTGATCATCGATGATGCGCGCATCGCGCATGTGTTCTATCCGGTGTTTCCGCCGGACCGTAACGCCGGTGAAGTGCTGGCGTGGCTGAAGGAAAATCCGGTCACAACCTAAGCACCATTTCCGAAAAGGTGGGCACCGATTTTCGGACAGAAATGATGCAAAGGAAGCCAAGGAAAGATGCGTCGGCTTACAACGCATCTTTGCTCAGTTGAGATCTGCCCTTACCTTCGCGAAGACATTGCGGAACATTTCAGGCGTCAGGACACCGGTATTGGTGTTGTAGCGCGAGCAATGATAGCTGTCGTAGAGCTTGAGGGGGCCCGCCTGATGGATCGCGCCGTGAGCGAACGGTGCGGCAGAGTTCTTGAGCTGGAGCAGTTTCAGCACGGTGTCATGGGCGATGCGCCCGAGTGCGACAATGGCGCGTAGGTGTGGCATCGATTCGATGGTTGCTGACAAGAAGCCGCGGCAGGTATTGATCTCAACTGGCAGCGGCTTGTTCTGGGGCGGCACGCAGCGGACAGCGTTGCTGATACGGCAGTCAACGAGCGAGAGTCCGTCGTCTGGCCGCGCCTGATATGAGCCTTTGGCGAAGCCGTATTCGAGCAGCGTGCCGTAAAGCAGGTCGCCGGCGTAGTCCCCGGTGAAGGGCCGGCTGGTGCGGTTGGCGCCCTGCAGCCCGGGCGCCAGACCAACGATCAGAAGCCTGGCTTTCGGATCGCCGAAAGAGGGGACCGGCGCGTTAAACCAGCCGGGTTCACGCTCACGCATCGACTCGCGGAAGGCCGCGAGTCTTGGACAGAGCGAGCAATTGCGATCGGGTTCGCTGGGGAGGGGAACGTCACCCGGGAGGTGAGCCTTGCTGTTCTCAATCGTCGAAGTCGTCATCACTCCTTGGCGCCACCGTAGTTGCGCGCTGCAGGAACTGCGGCGCGTGATGGCGCGCCTCGCGGTCACGTGGGGCTGGCCGCTCGGACGGATCGCGGCCAAGCTTCGATTGCAGCTCGACCAGATCGGTGAAGACGTCGGCCTGACGCCGCAATTCGTCTGCGATCATCGGTGGTTGGCTGGCGATCGTCGAAATCACGGTGACGCGCACACCGCGGCGTTGCATCGCCTCAACCAGCGAGCGGAAGTCGCCGTCACCTGAAAACAGCACCATCTGATCGATGTGCTCGGCCAGTTCCATGGCATCGACGGCAAGCTCGATATCCATGTTACCCTTCACCTTGCGCCGGCCGCTGGCATCGATGAATTCCTTGGTCGCCTTGGTGACGACGGTGTAGCCGTTGTAATCCAGCCAATCGATCAAGGGCCGAATCGACGAATATTCCTGATCCTCGATGATCGCGGTGTAATAGAACGCACGCAAAAGCGTTCCACGGCTCTGAAATTCCTTCAGCAGACGCTTGTAATCGATGTCAAAACCAAGCGTCTTTGCCGTTGCGTATAGGTTCGCGCCATCAATGAAGAGCGCAATTTTGTTCGTGGGTGAAGGTGACATTCAGGTGCTCGCGTCTTTCTTGGCGCGGCATAGTGACCGCGCATCTGATCTAGTGCCAAGAACCCGTTGGACCCGCAAAGAGGAGAAGTCGGGACAATAACGGTATAGTTATGACGGCCCTCCACAGACGGCGCAGCCGCCGTTGGCTACCCTGGAAACGCCTAATTAACCCCTAAAATGGGGTTAACAGACCCGTTTGGCGAGGCCAAATCGCAAAATGATCTTGCGAAACCGCCCTGGCGCCTCTAACTAGCCTCCATAATCCGCATTATAGGTCCCCTCACAACGGAGCGACAGTCCCATGGCGCGCGTTACCGTAGAAGATTGCATTGATAAGGTCGATAACCGGTTCGATCTAGTGCTTTTGGCCGCACACCGCGCCCGGATGATCTCGTCCGGATCCCAGCTTACAGTTGATCGCGACAATGACAAGAACCCGGTGGTCTCTCTGCGAGAAATAGCCGATTCGACCATCTCGCCTGAAGACCTGCGTGAGGAGTTGGTCCATTCTCTGCAGAAGTTCGTCGAGGTGGACGAGCCCGAGCCCGATACCGTGCCTTTGATCGGGTCGGCTGGCGCCAGCGTCGATGCCGACGACACTGAAGTCGCCATGGAGCGCATGACGGAAGAGGAGCTCCTAAAGGGCCTTGAGGGCTTGGCGCCACCGGAAGAGCAGCCCGAGGAGGACGAGTAGTCGTCCGCCCGGTTCCCGAATTTCGCTGAATTTTAATCAAAGGCCCGAGCTTTTGTTCGGGCCTTTGCCTTTGTTGCCCTATTCGTGGTTAGCATCGACAGCGCGGACGCGATGGCGGTCCGCAAGCTGTCACCTATTTGATACGGTGGCAGTCGGATTTGGCGTTAGACTGGGCCGAATGGGCCCTGTCGGCCCTTCAGAGGGCAGATGAAGGCAGAGATTGATGGCGTATCGTCGCCGGGGACAACAACAGATGCAGGCCGCGACTGAGTGGGTCGCCGCAGCTCCTTCCACGCCCGCAGTGGCGAAGCCGCTGAAATCGTCCCGCACCCGCATGATGCGGCAATACGATCTTGTTGAGCGGGTCAGGTCGTACAATCCCGATGCCGATGAAGACCTGCTCAACCGCGCCTACGTCTACGCGATGAAGGCGCACGGGTCGCAGATTCGCGCCTCGGGTGATCCCTATTTCTCGCACCCTCTCGAGGTCGCGGCGATTCTGACCAATCTTAAGTTGGACGACGCGACCATCGTGGCGGCCCTGTTGCACGATACAATTGAGGACACCGAGGCAACCCGGGCTGAAATCGACCAGATTTTCGGTCCCGAGATCGGAGCCCTGGTTGACGGCCTGACTAAGTTGAAGCGGCTGGAACTGGTCTCCCGCGAGGCCAAGCAGGCGGAAAACCTGCGCAAGTTGCTCCTGGCGATCGCCGACGATGTCCGAGTTCTCCTGATCAAGCTCGCCGATCGGCTTCATAATATGCGCACGCTTGAGTTCGTGCGCCCCGAATCCCGGCGCCGCATCGCCGAGGAGACGCTGGATATCTATGCGCCGCTCGCCGGGCGCATGGGCATGCAGGAAATGCGCGAGGAACTGGAGGATCTTTCGTTCCGGACGCTCGATCCCGAAGCCTACGCCGTGGTGATGCAGCGGCTGGGTGCGCTCGCCGATCGTAACCGCAACCTGATCGGCGAGATTGAATCCCAACTGTCCAACAATTTGCGGAAGAACGGCCTGGTCGCGCGTGTCTATGGCCGGCGCAAGAGGCCATTCTCCATCTGGACCAAGATGGAGCGGAAGTCGATCGGCTTTGAACAGCTTTCAGACATCTTCGGCTTCCGCATCGTGACGAACAATATTGAGGCCTGCTACCGCGCGCTCGGCATCGTGCATACGACCTGGCCGGTCGTCCCGGGGCGCTTCAAGGATTACATCTCGACGCCCAAGCAGAACGATTACCGGTCGATCCACACCACCGTGATCGGACCGGGCAAACAGCGTGTTGAGCTGCAAGTCCGCACCGAGGAAATGGATCAGATCGCGGAATTGGGTATTGCCGCGCATGTCTTCTACAAGGAGGGTACCGGCTCACCCACCGAACTCCTGAAACGCGAGTCCAATGCCTTCGCTTGGTTGCGCCACACGGTCGGCATCCTGTCGGAGAGCGCCAACCCGGAGGAGTTCCTTGAGCATACCAAGCTAGAACTGTTCCACGACCAAGTGTTCTGCTTCACGCCGAAGGGCAAGCTGATCGCACTGCCGCGCCATGCCAATGTGATCGACTTCGCCTATACCGTGCATACCGACGTCGGCAACAGCGCGGTCGGCTGCAAGATCAACGGCAAGTTCGCGCCGTTGTCCTCCGAACTGCAGAATGGCGACGAGGTCGAGGTTCTCACTTCTACTGCTCAGTCGGCGCCGCCGTCGGCCTGGGAGGCGCTGGCGGTCACTGGCAAGGCGCGCGCTGCGATCCGCCGTGCCACTCGCACCGCAGTGCGCGACCAGTACGCCGGGCTCGGCCGGCGCATCGTGGAGCGCCTGTTCGAGCGGGCTAAGATAGAATACGCAGACGACAAGCTGAAGGGGGCATTGCCACGGCTGGCGCGTTCCTCGATCGAAGATGTTATGGCGGCGGTTGGACGCGGCGAGATAAAGGCTTCTGACGTCGCGCGTGCCATGTATCCCGATTACAAGGAAGAGCGTTATGGTGCAAAGAAGGGGCTGGCTGCGAAGCTGAAGCTTAAGCTGAAACCGGCGCCGGACACCCAGCGCAGTCCGAATGCGATCCCGATTCGGGGCATCAATTCGGGTTTGCCGGTCAAGTTTGCGCCGAACGGCGGCGCGGTGCCGGGGGACCGAATTGTCGGCATCGTCACGCCAGGCGAGGGCATCACCATCTATCCGATCCAATCGCCGGCACTGAAGGACTTCGAGGAGCAGCCCGAGCGCTGGCTCGACGTGCGCTGGGACGTGGATGAGTCGACGCCTCAGCGTTTCCCAGCCCGCATCCTGGTCGACAACGTCAATGAGCCCGGCAGTCTTGCCCAGATCGCTACTGTCATCGCAGAGCATGATGGCAATATCGACAATATCGGCATGAAGCGCCGCTCGCCCGATTTTACCGAGACGACCATCGATCTTGAGGTCTATGATCTCAAACACCTGAGCGCAATTATTGCCCAGCTCCGCGCCAAAGCCGTCGTTGCCCGCGTCGAACGCGTTAATGGATAGACGCCGCCGACTGATTCCGCCGTTTTCCTGGACTTCGTGAGTCTTGCTATGCCCGCTTCCCCGTTACGCCTTGGCGTCAATGTCGACCACGTCGCGACGGTTCGTAATGCAAGGGGAGGGCGTAATCCCGATCCAGTGCGCGCGGCACTGCTGGCGATTGAAGCCGGTGCCGACGGAATTACCGCGCATCTGCGCGAGGACCGCCGGCATATCCGCGACGAGGACATGGCGCGGCTCAAGGCGGAGATTTCCAAGCCGCTGAATTTCGAGATGGCTGCGATGCCCGACATGATGCGCATTTCGCTGGCGACCAAGCCGCATGCCGTGTGTCTCGTGCCGGAACGGCGGCAGGAAGTCACCACCGAAGGCGGCCTGGATGTGGTCGGCCAGCATAATGCGCTGGCGCCCTTCATCGCGCGCCTGAACGACGCTGGCATTCGGGTTTCGTTGTTCATCGCGGCCGATCCGAAGCAGATCGAGATGGCGGCGAGGCTGCGCGCACCGGTCATCGAAATCCATACCGGTGCCTGGTGCGACGCCATCGCCGACGGGCATGCCGAGAAGGCAAAGGCTGAATGGGAGCGGATCGTGGCCGGCGCGAAGCTCGCGCGGGCGGCTGGCTTGGAGGTACATGCCGGCCACGGGTTGGACTATACGACGGCGGAAACAATCTCGGCTCTACCAGAGATTGTCGAGCTCAATATCGGCCACTACATGATCGGCGAGGCGATGTTCGTCGGCCTTGCCGAGACGGTGCGGACCATGCGCTCGGCCATGGACCGGGGCCGGAGTAGGGCATGATCATCGGCATTGGTTCCGACCTGGTCGACATCAGGCGTGTCGCTCAGGTGATTGAGCGTCACGGCGATCGCTTCCTCGATCGCATCTTCACCGAGGCCGAACGTGCCAAGGCGGGCCGCCGGGCCAAGAGCGAGAAGATGGTGGTAGCGACCTACGCCAAACGTTTCGCCGCCAAGGAAGCCTGCTCCAAAGCGCTCGGTACGGGAATCCGGCGTGGCGTGTGGTGGCGCGACATGGGGGTAATTAACCTGCCGGGCGGGCGCCCCACCATGCAACTGACCGGCGGCGCGCTGGCCCGCCTGGAGGCGTTGACGCCTCAAGGCCTTGAGGCCCGAATCGATCTTTCTATTACCGACGATTGGCCCCTGGCGCAGGCTTTTGTCATCATCTCGGCGGTCCCCGCGGTTGAAACCTGAATACCAGATTCCCCGGGTAGATATAAAACATCTATTAAATCAACTGGTTGCAAAGTTTTGATCAGGCTTTTGATTGCGCGGCCGCCCGCAAACGTCTAAAAGTTTGCGGGGATACCTCGGCTGGGTCCAATTCAGCTTTACGCCGGAATTGGCTGTCACTATCAGAATCAGAACAAATCCTCATATCGCGAAGCGGACGGCTATTCGCGCGGGGAAGGCATTCTGCTACCGCCGCAGGCGGTTGCGACCGAACTGAGAAAGCAATGAGCGTGACATCCGGAAAAAAAACTGAGGGCGGCTGGGGTGAAACCATCCGCGTCATAATCCACGCTCTGCTGATTGCGCTGGTGATCCGCACGTTCCTGTTTCAGCCGTTCAACATCCCCTCGGGATCTATGAAGGCGACGCTGCTGGTCGGCGACTATCTGTTTGTTTCCAAGTACTCCTACGGCTACAGCCACTACTCGTTTCCGCTCTCGCCACCGCTGTTCTCGGGGCGCGTTTTCGGCTCCGAGCCGAACCGCGGCGATATCGTGGTGTTCCGCCTGCCGAAGGATGACTCGACCGACTATATCAAGCGCGTGATCGGTCTGCCCGGTGACCGCATCCAGATGAAGGAGGGCCTCCTCTACATCAACGACGCTCCGGTTCAGCGAGAGCGCCTGAGCGACTATATCGGCGAGGACCCCTGCGGCTCGGAGGCGACCGCTCGGGTAAAGCGCTGGAAGGAGACACTTCCAAACGGCGTGTCCTATGAGACGCTGGATTGTGTCGATAACGGCTTCTACGACAACACCAACGTCTATACCGTCCCGGCCGGTCATTTCTTCATGATGGGCGACAATCGCGACAACTCAACCGATAGCCGCGTGCTGTCGGCCGTGGGCTATGTGCCGTTCGAGAACCTCATCGGCCGCGCCCAGATGATCTTCTTCTCGATCGCCGAAGGCGAAAGCGCCTGGATGTTGTGGCGTTGGCCAGTGGCGGTCCGCTGGAATCGCCTATTCAAAATCGTGCGATGAACGACGACACGCAGAATACTATCGTCACCAGCAAAGGGGCTGTTGGAAGCCCAGCATTGGAGGCTGGCGAAAAGAGCCCGGCAAAGAAGAAGCGGGCCAAGAGTCGTGCCAAGGCGGCAAAGGCGGCTACGCCTGTGCTCGAAGCGCGCATTGGGCACAAATTCGTCGATTCCAATCTGCTGACAACGGCTTTCACCCACGTTTCCGCACTGAAGTCCGGTCGCAAGCGCGGCGACAGTTACCAGCGTCTCGAATTTCTCGGCGACCACGTCCTTGGGTTGGTGGTTTCCGACATGCTCTATCATGCCTTCCCGAATGCAGATGAAGGGGAGTTGTCGAAGCGGCTCGCCGAGCTCGTGCGCAAGGAGAGCTGTGCGGACGTCGCGAAATCACTTGGTCTGCTCGACGACATCAAGCTCGGTGCGGTGGGGCTGAGCGCCGATGCGCGGCTGCGCAAGTCGGTGCTGGGCGATATCTGTGAGGCGGTGATCGGCGCCATTTTCCTTGATGGGGGGCACGCGGCCGCGGCCGAGTTCGTCAAGCGCAATTGGACCGAACGGATGCACAAGCCGCGCCGTCCGCTCCGCGATCCCAAGACGGTGCTGCAGGAATGGGCGCAAGGAAAAGGACTGCCGACCCCCGTCTATCGCGAGGTTGAACGCACCGGGCCGCATCACGATCCGCAATTCCGTGTTGCGGTTGATTTGCCCGGGCTGGCGCCCGCGGAAGGGGTGGGCGGCAGCAAGCGGGCGGCCGAAAAGGTGGCTGCCTCCGTTATGATCGAACGCGAAGGTGTTGGCAGCGGCAATGACCAATAACGTAAGGGCTAACGAAACGCCCGTTGCGACGCGTTGCGGCTTTGTAGCGCTGATCGGCGCGCCCAACGTCGGCAAGTCCACACTGGTCAACGCGCTGGTGGGCGCCAAGGTGACGATCGTCTCGCGCAAGGTGCAGACGACGCGGGCGCTGATCCGCGGTATCGTCATCGAGAACAACTCCCAGATCATACTGGTCGATACGCCAGGCATCTTTTCGCCGCGGCGTCGGCTCGACCGCGCCATGGTGTCGACCGCCTGGAGCGGTGCGCATGACGCCGACCTTGTCTGCGTGCTGCTCGATGCCAGGGTCGGGATCGACGATGAAGCGGATGCGATCCTGAAGAAGGTTGCCGGCGTTGGCCACGAAAAGCTCCTGGTGCTCAACAAGGTCGACCTGGTTGCCCGGGAGAAGCTGCTGGCGTTGGCGCAGGCTGCGAATGAGCGCATTCCCTTCGCCGGAACATTCATGATTTCGGCGCTGTCGGGCGACGGCGTCGACGATGTCAGGCATGCGCTCGCGGAAATGGTGCCGCCGGGTCCGTTCCTTTATCCAGAGGATCAGATGTCGGACGCGCCGATGCGGCAACTTGCGGCTGAGATCACGCGTGAGAAAATCTACCGGCAGCTACACCAGGAGCTGCCCTACCAATCGACCGTCGAGACCGACAGCTGGACCGAGCGCAAGGACAAGTCCGTCCGCATCGAGCAGACGATCTTCGTCGAGCGGGAAAGCCAGCGCAAAATCGTACTTGGCAAGGGAGGCGCGACCATCAAGTCAGTCGGTGCGGAATCCCGCAGGGAACTCGCCGAAATCCTGGGAGTTCCCGTCCACTTGTTTCTATTCGTCAAAGTGCGCGAGAATTGGGGCGACGACCCCGACCGTTATCGTGAGATGGGTCTGGAATTTCCAAAGGAATAGCCGTCACCCCGATGAATGTGCCGAAAAACGTCTGGCGCTTCGAAGTGTTGCTCTATGCATCGTTGATGCTGGATGCGCTCTCCGTTGCCTTCCAGGACCGCACGCCGAATGCGGAGATGACGGAGGCGATGATTCTGATCGGCACGGTCCTTTCGGCCGGGTTTATTGTAGCGTTCGTCTATTTCGTCTGGCTCGCGGCGCAGCGGCGCAAGAACTGGCCGCGCTGGGTGCTGGCTGCTGCGCTTGTACTCTCGGTGATCTCTCTGGTGCGGATCATCGGCGACCGCGGCATGGAACTCGACAACGGCATCGAGATCGTCTCCTGCGTCCTGACGGCGGCTGGACTGTACTTTTCCTTTACGGGCGACGCACAAGGTTGGTTCAACGCCTAGTGTGGCGTCTCGCAATTGCCGACCTCCCTTGAAACTAGCCTCTCATCGGCAATTGCGAGACATAAGCCACACTAGCACTTTGATTTTGCTAGTGTCCTTTCGTCTCCGAATAACCGTACGAAC
>JGI24705J35276_12238128_pt1 | contig 16318 bp, 14 predicted proteins | sample TergutNt197P4_FD_35276 | JGI IMG/M metagenome (IMG submission 35276) | reverse complement strand
CGGACCCCTGCATTAATTAAAGGATACAACGTTTTTTTGTTTTTTCTAAGTGGTTATTTTAAAATGTCCTTGACATGGGGACCACTTTATAATTGTGGCGGTTGTTTCTTTTTTGCAAGCTTATTATTAAGCTTATGAATTTGATCACCAAGTCAAGTAAGCCAATCACTACCAAGCATAAGGTGAGGACCTCCATGCAATCTACACACAATCTCCACAGAAATTAGAGGATTTTTAGAGATAATGCAGGTATAATATAGATGCAATTCATGTTTTTTACTGGTTGCGGGCGACAGCCCGCTTTAGTTATGCAAAGGAGTATTGAAAAATGAGACGAGGGTTTAAAAGTTTGATAGCATTGGCACTTGTAGTTTGCCTCATGCCCCTTGCCGGGTGCGGAGGGCCGGACAATACCAGCAACATACCTATGGGCAGGTACGTTGAGGAAATACTGGACCTGCCGGATGGCGCAGGTAGCGTGATTGCTCAGTTCCCCGGCGGTGACGGCAGCTTGGACATATATACGCGAAGCGAGGACGGCATTATGCTGTATACGACGAGAGATGGCGCATCGTGGGAAAAGAAAGACGTAGGGTGGGAACTGGATGAGAGCGAAATGCTGCAGAGCATGGCAGCAAACAGCGCCGGTGAAATTTTTGTTGCCACCCTGGAATTTGGGGACATGCCAATCAGGAGGATGGGCGGACAGGAACCACCGCAAGAGCAGGCCCAAGGCGAACCGCAAAGGGTACAAGAGCAGACGCAAGGCGAGCCGCAAAGGGTACAAGGGCAGGCCCAAGGCGAGCCGCAAAGGGTACAAGGGCAGACGCAAGGCGAGCCGCAAAGGGTACAAGGGCAGACGCAAGATGGACCGCCACAGGGCGGCGCCATAATGGGCGGGCCGCAAAACAACACTTTGCACATTTACAAAATTACAGGAGATTCCCTTGAAGAGGTTGACGTGAACTGGGCTACCGGAGATAGGGGCATCATGATGATGTCAACTATGAAGTTCCTCAATAACGGCGACATGGTTGTCGGCCAGTACGGAATGGGCATAGTCCAGTACGGGCCGGACGGCGCATACAAGAGGAAATACGGAGACATGCAGCCCGAAGAGTTCACGGTTTCGGGGAACAAGATATACATCTGCGAAACAAGCAGCAATTCAATACTGGTCTACGACGGGGAGACATTTGAACAGGAGGCGAGCTTGAGCTTTGACAGCTTTACTGCCCAGACAAGCATTGCGGCAGGCCTTTCAGGGGCGGTTTACCTATACAATTCCAGCGGCGTTTTCCGCATGTTGCCTGATGGAAGCATATTTGAAAAGATTATCGACGGTGACTTGACTTCGCTTTCGATGCCCAACGATTTTTTCCAGTGGTTTGTCGAAATTGCCGAAGGGGAGTTCTTCCTCGTTTCATTTGACGGGGGCGAGTCGAAGCTTCACCATTTCACTTACGACCCAAACATCGCAGCCAGGCCCGAGAACGAGCTGGTGGTGTTCACGCTGAACGAAAACAGGACGCTGCGGCAGGCTGCGGGCATTTTCCAGAAAATGCACCCTGACACAAAGGTCAACATACAGGTAGGGATGGGCGAAGAAGGCGCAACAGTGACAGACATAACAAAAGTATTGAACACTGAGATAATGGCGGGGAACGGCCCTGACATCATCATGCTGGACGGGCTGAACGCGGACAACTACATCGAAAAAGGGGTTTTTCTCGACGTGACAGACATAGTCAACGAAGAGTCAAGCAAAGAGCAGGTGGTCGAAAACGTGCTCAGGGCGTTTGAAAAGAACGGAAAAATATATGCCGTGCCGGCAAAATTCACGTTGCCGCTGATATTTGCCGACGCAAAAAACGCAAATGCGATGCAAAATATTGACAGCCTTGCCAATTTTGCAGCCGCACACCCGGACATAGGCATCATCGGGGACAAGACCGCTGACAACCTGCTGAAAGTGTTCCTGCCGGGGAGCATGCCGGGCTGGCTGGAGGGTAAAGAGATCAATGAAGATAAACTTGCGGAATACTTTGGAGCAATTAAAAAAATGGCCGATACGCCGGCTGAAGTGATAACACCGCCGGAAAGACGAGGCGGCGGCGCTTATGGCGGCGGCGGCGGCAACGTTATGATCAGGCTGGGACCGGCTTTCGAGGTAGGTGAAAGCAACCCCAACGAAGTGTTTAACTTCGCATTTGGAAACATCCTCACGTATGTCGGGAAAATTGCAAGCATGAGGTCGCTGATGAGTGCCAACATGGCTTGCGAGCGCAGAGGCGACTGCGTCATGCTGCCGCTGCCGGGGCTTTCGGAAAATGTTTTCATACCGTCTGCGATAACAGGGATAAACGCGAAAAGCAAGCAAATCGACATAGCGAAGGATTTTCTGAAGACGATGCTTTCAAAAGACGTTCAGAGCGTCAGGCTGGAGGACGGGTTTGCCGTGAAAGTAAACTCCATCAGGGATACGATGGAAACCGAAGGCAACTTCTACATGGCAATGTCAAATGACGCCGTCGTCGGAGGCGAAATGCTTTCGGGCGGCATACCGAGCATTGAAACCCAGGAGAAAATAATAGGCTTGTGCTTGGCGGCGAAAACTCCGTACTTGGTGAACAACACCCTTGCGGAAATGATTTTGGACGAGGCGAAAGGGTATTTCGATGGAGAAAAAGATTTGGATCAGACGATTGCCGACATTAGGGAGAGGACTAAGATATATCTCGCAGAATAAAGTGCCGCTCGCGTTCATAGCTCCCAGCTTCATTGGGGTTTTGATATTCGTCTTGGTTCCGTTTGCAGACGTGCTGAGGAGGTCGTTCTTTACGGCGACGGGCTCAAATTTCGTGGGGCTGAGCAATTACTTGAACGTGTTCGGAAACGAAGCGTTCAAACTGGCAGCAGGCAACACGCTGAAGTTCGTGGCAGTCTGCATACCGGCCCTTGTGGCCATGTCGCTGGTGCTGGCGCTGCTTGTTTCCGGCACTAAGGGCGTAGGGGACGCGGCAAAGTCGGTGTTCCTGCTCCCCCTCGTGATACCTGCGGCGTCAATGGTGCTCATATGGAAGCTGTTCTTCCACAACGACGGGCTGCTGAACAGCTTGACGGGCAGCGCCTTTGGGACGACAGTGCCGTTCATGGCCAGCGCGGCTGCGTTTTGGGTGCTGACTGTGAGCTACCTTTGGAAAAACATGGGGTACGACATGGTGCTTTGGATGGGGGGGCTTTCCAAGATACCGCTGGAAATATACGAGGCAGCTGCCGTGGACGGCGCAGGGAGCTTCAGGAGGCTGTTTTCGATCACCTTGCCGAACCTGGTGGGGGTGCTGTTCATGGTGATAGTCCTTTCGCTGCTTAATTCGTTCAAGGTGTTCAGAGAAGCCTACCTGGTGGCAGGGGAGTACCCGCACACGAGCATGTACATGCTTCAGCACCTTTTCAACAACTGGTTCACGGCACTCGACATCGAAAAGCTAAGCGCGGGGGCGGTCGTCATGGCTATAGTGATTTTCATCCTCATATCCCTGTGGATGAGGCTTATCGGGGAGGGGGACGACTAATGTTTGACACAAAGAAAACCTCTTTCCTGAAGTCGGTTGTGATATTCGCCCTTGCGTTGTTTGTGCTTGTGCCGATCTGCATACTGTTTGCGGGCTCGTTCATGGGCGCCGACGAGGTATACGAAAAAATAGGGCCTGTGCTGACGGACAACAGCGGAAGGTCGGCTACATGGTTCTTCCTGCCGGAATACATTACTCTGCGGGCCTACGTGGAACTGCTCCTCGACTCGCCGGACTTCTTCGTGATGTTTTGGAATTCCATCAGGCTTGTGCTCCCTATACTGATCGGGCAGATGCTGGTGGCGGTGCCTGCTGCGTGGGGTTTTGCCAAATTCAAGTTCAAGGGCAGGAAAGCGCTGTTCATGGTCTACATCGTGCTGATGCTCATGCCGTTTCAGGTCACAATGGTGTCGAACTATATCGTGCTGGACACGATGCACCTTTTGAACACTAGGCTTGCCGTTATTTTGCCGGCAATTTTCTCCACGTTCCCCGTGTTCATAGTGTACAGGTTCTTCAAGGGGATACCGGACGCGCTGCTAGAGGCAGCGGCAATCGACGGGGCCGGCCCGCTTGAAACGTTCATCTACATCGGCATACCGGTGGGGGCACCCGGGATAGCAGCTGCGATGATACTGGGGTTCATCGAATACTGGAGCATGATCGAGCAGCCGCTGACCTTCATCAAAGACAAGGCGCTATGGCCCTTATCGCTGTATTTGCCGGGTTCTTCGGGGAACCAGGCGGCTGTAGCGCTGGCAGCGTCAATCATGATACTCGTGCCTCCGCTGCTGGTGTTCCTTGTGGGGCAGAAGTACCTTGAACGAGGGATTCAAGCTGTGGGGCTTAAAGAATAATGCCGGAAAGGAAGCAAACTATGTTTAAAAACAGATATGCCAAAGCCCTGATCATATGCGTTGCCGTGCTTATCGCGCTTACAGCGGTTTCAAGGGCGACGGACTCGGTGACTGTGGCCAAGGTCAACGCGGAACCCGTAAAAAGGGGCTCGCTTGTGCAGAGGACGATGGTGAACGGCGAGATAGACGCATCGAAGAAGCACTATGTCCGCAGCAGCACTTCCCTTCGGGTTGAAGAAATATTCGTCGGGCAGGGCAGCTATGTTGAGGCAGGGGACGTGATTTTGTCGCTGGACTACGACAATTTGGTTGACGAAGCCGAAAAAACGAGGGTGGACATTTCCAACTCGAGGCTGGAAATCCAGAAGATGAAGATGGAAAGCGTGGACAACTCATCGATTAATTCTGCGCAGGCAGAGCTTGACAGGGCCCTTGCCGACGACGAGTTCAACAGGAGCATCAACGACGGGATGCAGATGCAGTCGGACAGGAGGAAGATAGAAGACGCCACAAGCAAGCTCGAAGACGCCAAGAAAAACTCGACCAAAAACAACATTGACATTGAAATCAGGGAGAACAACCTCAAGCTCAAGCAAAAGGAATACGACGACATGCTGAAGGTTTTGAAGGACGAGGGGAAAGTCGCAGCAGACATCAGCGGGACTGTAGGTGAGATTTTTGCGGTGCAGGGCGAAACCCTCAAAGGCGAAAATTACTGCACGATTATTCCGGAAAGCGCGAACTTCATATTCACGGGGGAGATAAAAACCGACGACGCCCAGTACATGAAGACCGGAGATCAAGTGAGCGTAACCCTTTCAGGGATCAGCAGGCCGCTTTCAAACCTGACGATCAGGTCCATCGCCCGGGAGGAAGGCGTAGCCAGAGTCATCTGCGACATCCCTTCCGGAACCGATGCGTACATCGCCCAGAAAGCGACTCTCACCCATGAGCAGAGGTCGGAAGAGTACAGGAGCACAGTTCCCCTCAGCGCCGTCAGGGGCAGCGAAGACGACTACTATGTGTACATCGTCGGCGAAACCAGCGGTGTGCTGGGCGTGCAAAAGGTCGCATCGAAGATGGATGTCACGGTAACCGAGAAGGACAACAAGAATGCCGCCATATCGGGAGGGTTCACGTCAGACGACCTGATAATAACGAAAAGCAACAAAACGATAGCGGAAGGAGACCGTGTACGTGTACAATCAGCCGACATTGGAACGTAAGAACATAATCAAGCTGGCGGCCGTCATAGCCTTCTTGATGGCGTCGGCCGTTTTTTGGGGCTTGTCTGCCGGGGCTGCTGCTGAGGCTGAAAAGGGGTATGGCCAAGTCGTCCAGATAAGGTCGGAAGGCCAGCTTTTGAACGTCGAACGGTTGGCAGATTTGCTTGAAAACCGGGACTTTGAAAAGGAAGACATCAGGTTTACCGCATGGAGCCAGGAAAACGACGTGACCATTGAGAACTATTCGCTTGGGGCGAGGACCAGGCTCGACTGTGCGCTGTACTATTTTGGCGACAACAGCGAGATGTTCGACTTGGTTTTGGACAACGGGTGCGCTCTCTCAGAAGCTGCGGCTTTTAGCGTCTTTGGAACGGCAAGCGGCATACTGGGCGAAACCGTGGTTATCGGCGGAGAAAACTATGTTGTTGAAAAACTGCTGTACGGAAGCACCGCGCCTTTGATTTACAAAGTCGGCGAGGACGACTCGCGGGCGGGCTTTGACGCGCTGGACGTGGTATTTGGCGAGGGGGCGGAGATGTCCGCGTCAGAGCTGCGCATGGTTTACGGGGTAGGCGGCGACATTACGGTCTACTACGGTTCAGTGGTGAAGGCTTTTATGGCATTGGGGAAACTGGCGCTTTTGATCGCGTTTGCCGCTTTCGCGCTGATTGCATTGGGAGGACTTACGAAGGGCATGGGCAAGTGGCTCAGGAGGGCGGTTATGGCTGGAGGGCTGGCTCTGGCGTGTTTCTGCTGCCTCGCGCTGGTGGGCTCGCCTTTTTACATCCCAGGCAGCTTCATCCCCACAAGGTGGTCTGAATTTGAATTCTGGTCAAGCACGTTTTCAAATTTCGGAGACTCTTGGAATTATTATTTCTCCATGAAAACATACGCGCCTGACATACTGTTCAGGTCGTATATAGTCAAAACGGTTGTTTTTGCCGCCATTTCTGCCAGCCTCGCAATCATTTCCGCAGTTGTCTTGCGCGGAATGGCGAGCGGCCATGGACGCGAGCGGCATGTCCGCAAACCCGTTATTTGAACAAAATTTTGCCGTCGGTTATTTTTTCGATGACCGCTAGGGACTCGACGCGGTACCCACTTTTGCGCAGGCGGCCTCCGCCTCCCTGAAACTCTTTTTCGATGACCGCCCCAATGCCGACGATTGCGGCGCCGGCCTGCTCTGCAAGGTTGCATAGCGCGAAGGCGGCTTCGCCCTGCGCAAGAAAGTCGTCGATAATAAGGATTCTGTCCGTAGAGGACAAGAATTTCTTCGCAATGACGATGCTTGATGCGACGCCTCTGGTAAAAGACTTCGCATCGGTTGAGTAATAGTCCGTCCCCATAGTGCCCGGGGCGCCTTTCTTGGCGAACACCACCGGCGGGTAGCCAAAATACTTAGCGGCGCACACCGCTATTGCTATGCCGCTGGCTTCTATCGTCAGGATTTTGTTGATATCCTCGCCCGCGAACCTTTTTTTGAACTCCTCGCCTATTTCGTACATGAACTCGGCGTCTATCTGGTGGTTCAGAAAACTGTCGACCCTGACGATTTCGGCGCCCACCGCCTGCCCTTCTGCCAAAATTTTATTTTTTAATGCTTCCATCTCAATCCCCTTTTCATGGTGCAAACCAAACGCTATGTATGATTATGTCAGAAATCAGGAAAATTTTCAATATGCCTTTACGAATTTGCCAAATACGAATATAATGTTAAGGTATTACAAGTACATCTATTATTACGAGGAGGAAAAAAATGAAGAGGATTTTGTTATTGGCGCTTGCGTTGCTGACGGCACTTAGCCTTGCGGCATGCGGCGGAAACGGGGGCGGCCAAACCGGCGACGACGAGTCTTTCGATGGGATGATTAAGGTTGGGTTCATATTGATTGGGTCAAAGACCGACGGCGGTTTTTCGCAGGCCCACGCCAACGGAATAGACGAGCTTGAAGCGTATTTCGGCGGGCTTGTCAAGACTATGGCGGTCGAAAACGTTGACGACCAGAACAGGCAGGACATCAGGTCTGCGGCAGAAAACATGATCGACGCCGGATGCACTGTGATAATCGGATGCAGCTACGGGTACATGGAGACCATGGCTGAGCTCGCAGAGGAGTACCCTGACATATACTTCCTGCATTTTTCAGGGAGCATGATGAACGACACCAATTTCGACAACTACTTCGGCGCCATGGAAGAACCGAGGTACCTTGCAGGCATAGTCGCGGGGATGATGACAGAAACGAACAAAGTCGGATATGTGGCGGCGTACCCGTACACGGAAGTTCAGATCGGCATCAACGCGTTCGCTTTGGGCGTACAGTCAGTCAACCCGGGCGCTGTGGTGAACGTCGTCTACATCAATACATGGTACGACCCGGAAAAAGAGAAATCAGCTGCGCAGGCGCTGCTGGCGCAGGGGTGCGACGTGCTTGAGCAGCACTGCGACACGGCAGGCCCGATAATCGCTGCGCAGGAAGCGGGTGCTTACGCCATCGGCTACAACCTGGACAAGCCCGATTCGGCGCCAAAAGCCTACCTGACCGCTCCCGTTTGGGACCATGGCGCATACTACATAGACGTAATCAAGAAAATTCTGGACGGGACGTTTTCGCCGGAAAGCTATTACGGCAACATGGCCTCCGGATACGTTGGCCTCGCGCCTTTGTCTGATCTGGTTCCCGGCGATGTAAAAGCCAAAGTCGAAGAAGTGAAGGCCCGGATCATGTCAGGCGAGTTCGCGCCTTTCTCGGGCGAAATACTGTATGCCGACGGGTCTGTGCTCTGCGAAGATGGGCAGACGCTCAACAGAGACCAAATCTGGGAAATCAACAGGGTCGTAAAGGGGGTAAACGCGACGGAATAGCCGCGTTTTGAATCAACGTTCGGAGGGGACAAATTGCAGGACACAGCAATTCAAATGAGCGGCATAACTAAATCTTTCGGCTCGCTTGCGGCAAACGAAAATGTGAATTTGACCGTTTTAAATGGAGAAATCCATGCGCTGCTTGGAGAGAACGGCGCCGGCAAGAGCACTTTGATGAACATGCTGTCGGGGATATACAGCCCCGACAGCGGTTCTATTTTTATTAACGGGAAGGAAGTCAGGTTTTCATCGCCGAAGGATTCGATAGCGCTGGGCATTGGCATGATTCACCAGCATTTCAAACTGATAGACGTGCTTACGGCAAAAGAGAACATAGTGATCGGGCAAAAGGGCGGCTTTTTCACGAGAGGGAAGAACCTGACAGCAAAGATAAAAAAGCTGTCTGACGAATACGGGCTCGACGTCAACCCGGACAAGAAGGTCTATGACATGCCGGTGGGCGAAAAACAGGCGCTGGAGATCATAAAAGTGCTGTACAGGGGCGCAAGGATACTCATTCTGGACGAGCCCACAGCGGTGCTGACCCCGCAGGAAATAAAAAAACTGTTCAGCATAATAAGGAACATGAAGGAAAAAGGCTGCGCCGTGGTTATAATAACGCACAAACTGGGCGAAGTCATGGAAATAAGCGACAGGATCACCATATTGCGCAAAGGCAGGTCTGTCGGGACTGTGGTGACAAAGGAAATCGAAGTGCCGCCGCTTATTGAAATGATGGTAGGCAAAAAAGTCGACCTGTCAATCAAAAAGAGCAGGGTAGAGGGCAAGGAGGACTTGCTGGCCCTTGACGAGGTGACCGTGCTGGACAGCGAAAAGAAGCAGGCATTGAAATCCGTAAGCTTCACGCTGCGGTCAGGTGAGATACTCGGCGTGGCCGGAGTCGCAAAAAGCGGCCAAAAGGAACTATGCGAGGCCATAGCGGGACTCGTGCCGGCCGACAAAGGCAGGATTTTTTTCAACGGCGAAAACATACTGGGGAAAAGCCCCGGCGAAATAATAAAAATGGGCATAAGGATGGGGTTCATACCGGAAGACAGGCTTGGCATGGGGCTTGTGGCAGGGATGGACATAGTACACAACATAATACTAAAGGACTATCAGGGGCAAAAGGGGGTTTTCCTAAAAAGAGGGCCCTGCGTCAAAAAAGCCGAGAGGATCGTTGATTCCTTGGAAATATTGACGCCAAGCGTATTCACGCCGGTCAAAAAACTTTCCGGGGGCAACATTCAGAAAGTGCTTCTGGGCAGGGAAATAGACTCAAACCCTAAAGTATTGATTACCGCCTACCCCGTCAGGGGGCTAGACATAGGCGCGTCCTATAAAATATACGACCTGCTAAACGAGCAGAAGGAGCGCGGCGCCGGGGTGCTGTTTGTGGGCGAGGACCTTGATGTGCTGATGGAGCTGTGCGACAGGGTGATGGTGCTCTGCGACGGAAGAATCACAGGGATCGTGGACCCTGACACAGTCACAAAAGAAGACATCGGGCTGCTGATGACAGGCGTGGCAGAGAGGAGGCAGGCATGATGAAAATTACGCAGAGGGCAGAGCTTCCGAAAGGCAGGGAATGGGCTATCAGGGCGGCAGCCGTTTTGCTGTCGATAGTATTTGCTGGAACAGTGATTGCAGCCTTGGGGTTTGACCCCATCAAGGTCTTCGCGCAGATCGTAAACGGCTCGGTGGGTTCCCAGATGAGGTTGAACCAGACAATACTGAAAGCCATACCCCTTACGATCACGTCAATGGGCATACTCGTGGCGTTCAAGATGAAATTTTGGAACATCGGGGGCGAGGGGCAGATAATGATGGGGGCCATGGGCGCAACATATGCCGCGCTGCACCTGCCGCCTGACTTGCCGCCAACCGCCATGCTTGCCATGCTTGCGGCCGCTTCGGTAATCTGCGGCGGGGCATGGGCATTCATACCTGCGTACTTTAAGGCAAAGTTCGGTACCAACGAGACGATTTTCACCCTCATGATGAACTACATCGCGATCAAATGGGTCACTTACCTTCAGTACGACTTGTGGAAGGACCCTGGGTCTTTGGGGTTTCCCCGTATTGCAGCTTTCCCGCCAAGCGCCGTCTTGCCGAAGCTTTTCGGCATCCATGTGGGGTGGATTGTCGCCGTCCTTTCGGTAGTTTTAGTCTACATATTCGTCAACCACACTAAGAAGGGCTACGAGGTGACGGTAATCGGCGAAAGCGTTGAAACCGCAAGGTATGCAGGGATGAACATCAAACACGTCATGATCGCTGCGATGCTCGTGTCGGGGGGGCTTTGCGGGCTGACAGGCATGGTGCAGGCGTCAGCTGTGGAAAAGACTCTGACATACTCGCTGTCTGCCAATTACGGTTTTACTGCCATCATAACCACCTGGCTGGGGAGGCTTTCTGCGCCTGCCGTGGCTATCGTCTGTTTTGCCTTTGCAATGCTCATCCAAGGAGGGGCGTACCTCCAGATAGCTTTGCTTATCCCTGCTTCGGTGGCGGAAATGATTCAAGGGATAATACTGTTCTTTGTGTTGGGGAGCGAATTCTTCATTCAGTACAGAGTGTCTTTTAGCCGCAGGGCAGCAAGGGGGGTGGCGTAGCATGGAGAACTTTCTTGCAGCCGCAGTGGCTGCTGCGATGCCTCTTTTGTTCGCGACGCTCGGAGAGCTGATCACGGAAAAAGCTGGGAACCTGAACCTGGGCGTCGAGGGCATGATGTACATGGGCGCCGTAATAGGGTTCAAAGCGGGGTTTGCCACGGGAAGCCCTTTGTTGGCAGTCCTTGGGGCGTTTGCCGCCGGGGCGTTCGGCGCGGCAATTTACGCGTTCTTGACTGTTGCGCTCAGGGCAAACCAGGTAGTGACCGGGTTGACGCTCACGATTTTCGGAACCGGATTCGCCTATTTCGTCGGAAAGGGCATGAGCGGGCTTTCGGCGCCTCAGATTGTCAGGGATTTTTTCATGCCTGTGGGCATTCCAGGCCTTGCCGGGCTGCCGCTTGTCGGGAAGCCTCTGTTCCAGCAAAGCGTGCTGGCATATTTCGGGTATGCCATAACGGTGGCGCTGGCAATATACTTGAGGAAAACCAAAGCCGGCCTTAACCTGAAGGCTGTGGGGGAGAACACCGCTGCCGCAGACGCTTCAGGGATAAACGTCATGCTGTACAAATACGCCCACATAATAGCGGGGGGCGGCCTTTGCGGAATTGGCGGCGGGTTCATGTCGCTGGTGGCGATACCTGTATGGCAGGAAGGCCTGATCGCCGGGAGAGGCTGGATTGCAGTGGCGCTGGTGATATTCGCGTCGTGGCAGCCCGTCAAAGCGCTGCTGGGGGCGTTCCTGTTCGGGGGGCTCAGCATCCTCGGTTTCTGGCTCCAGAGCATCGGCATAAACATATCCCAGTACTTGGTTGAGATGATTCCATATATAGCAACGATACTGATAGTCATCGTCAGCACACGCAAAAACAGGAAAGAAGACATGGCGCCAGCCGACATCGGCAACGCGTATTTCCGCGAGGAAAGGTAAAAAGTAAGAAAGCAAGAAAGCAAGAAAGGAGAACCCCATGGTTTATGTGCATTTTGCGGAAGGTTTTGAAGAAATAGAGGCTGTTACTGTGGTGGACGTCCTGCGGAGGGGCGGCATAGAAACCGAAATGGTTTCAATAATGGAGGGCAGATCCGTTGGCGGGTCCCACGGCATACATGTCGAAGCAGACCTGCTGTTTGAGGAAGCCGACTACGAAAACTGCGAAATGATAGTCCTGCCTGGCGGGGCAAACGGCACCGCGAACCTTGCAGCCCATGAGGGGCTTGCATCGGTGGTCAAGGGTTTTGCGGAAAACGGGAAATACTTGGCAGCTATATGCGCGGCTCCCATGGTTTTGGGGAAGCTTGGCATACTCGATGGGAGGGAAGCGACGATATACCCTGGGATGGAAGAGCATCTTGCCGGGGCAAGAGCGAGCGCAGACAGCGTTGTTGTTGACGGCAACATCATTACTTCAAGGGGCGCCGGAACCGCTCTGGAATTTGCACTGGCGCTTGTAGGCATATTGAAGGGCGCACAGGAGAAAGCACGCCTCGCCGAAAGCATGGTAGCGCCGGCTGCGCTGCGGGCGTAGCTTTCGCTGCGGGCGCAGCCCGCGCCGGACTCATGGCGGCGACAGCCCTTTCAGCCAACGTTTCGCGGCAAGCCATGCAAGGATTCCGCAAAGTACGCCTAAAGCCGCCCCACCCAGCACGTCGGTGGGGTAGTGCATCCCGGTGTACAGCCGCGAAAAACTGATCAGAGCCGCCAGCGCGAAAGCCGGGACAACCCATCTTTTGCCCATGCCGGAAAGCGCTATTGCGGTGGCTGCAGCAAAAGATGCGGAGGCATGGCCCGAAGGGAAGGAGAAATCCGTGAGCGGCGGGACAAGCGGCTGCAGCCACGAAAGCACGTCATAGGGGCGGAGCCTTGCCACCATGTTTTTTAATATCAAATTGCATAAAAGCAGGGACAGCAGCAATGCAACGGCACAGGCTGCACCGCTGATTCGCGTCTTTGGGTAAATCAGCAAGAAAACAGCAAGCAGTATCCAAATCATTCCATTGTTGCCAATCCAGCTCAAACCGGCCATCAAACCGTCTAGCCAAGGCGGCCCTGTCAGCTGCTGTATGGCGTAAAGAATACCAGCATCCATATATTCACCTTAAGCCCTAGAATTTACTATAGTGTAGTTGATTGAAAAAAAAAAGTCAATAATTTCATTTTTGATGTTGACAAATAATAACAATTATGTTATATTAATATTAGTAAGGGATATAATAGGAAAGGAGAGTAAATATGGCAGTTAATGAAAAAGAAAGAGATGAGATAACTTTCGAAATTATTGAGCATCTGGGTGTGGTGTCGTCTTATCCGACAGGCTGGTGCAAGGAACTCAACAAGGTTGCATGGAACGGCGGGAACGAAAAGTACGACCTCAGAGACTGGAGCCCTGACCATGAGCACATGTCGAGGGGCGTCACGCTTCACACCGACGAAGCAAAAAGGCTGTTTGAACTGCTCAAGGCGCAGAAACTTTAATCAGCCACTCATCCACCCACCATTCTTTCACCGAGAAAACAGGCTGCCAAGCCTGCGGTTCTGCATAACCGCAAGCGGCAGCCTTCTTTCTTTGCATCTGGATTTTGTAGTCGTTTTGAGTCAGTAAGCTATCGGCTACTCTACAGGTTCGTCTGCTTCATCGCCCGCTTCATCGCCCGCTTGGCCTTCATCATCGGGCTCGTCTGTTTCATCGCTTTCAACTGGCTGGTATGGGCCCAATTCGACCCATTTTTCGCTCAGGCTGTCGATGGTGCCGTCAGCTTCGAGCTCGTCAAGGGCAGCCTGCAGCTGGTCAAATAGTTCTGTGTCGTCGATCCGCACTGCGACTGCATAGTTTGACCCCATCACTGTGTCGCTCATCTTGTACGTTTCGCCCCTGTGTTCCTTAAGGAAAAATGAGGCGAAGCTAGTGTCGGTTATCATGCAGTCGAATTCCCCTGACGAAAGCGAATCCATCAAGTTCTGGTATTCCGGTGGGGTGAACGACCGCTGGCTCTTTATTACGTCCCTGTTATAGACCTTGAGGTAATTGAATGCAGCTGTGAAGTTCAGTGCGCACACGCTGAGCCCTTGGAGGTCTTTGAACTCGGCATAGTCCCGATCCACGTTCATCAGCAGCACAATGTTTGAGCGCAGGTACGACTTGGTGAATTTGACTTTATGCTCGTCAAGGGACGCCCGCTCAAGGCCACCCCAAAGCATGTCCACATCGCCCGATTCGAGCGCTTCCACGCCTTCAGCCCAGTTGATCGGCACGAACTCTATTTCTACGTTCATAATATCGGCAGCTTCGCGGGCAAGGTCTATGTCGAAGCCAACCAGCTCCCCGTTGCTGTCAGAATAATGCAGCGGCGGATACGGGTACTGGCTGTACCCCGCTTTTAGTATTGGCAGTTCTTTGCTGATTTGCCCATCGTCTGTTGAACCACAACCTGCTAGGAAAACGGTGGAGAAAACGACGACGGCGGCTAAGAGCAGCAGCGTGGCAGTGGGTTTTGTCTGGTTTATCTTTTTGCGCATAATGCACCCCCTTATTAATGTATATGATTAATTTTAACAGGAAATGTCTACAAAAGCAACTGTTGATTGCATAACTGTGAAAGACGCCGGTAACCATTTAGATGTATAATTTTCTACGTGTAAAGTTGTAAGCTTTCGGTTGTCAAATTTAGTCAGCTAGCATAAATCAAAGAGTGAAAATTTCAAAAACCCCCGAAAATTGAATTATGGGTTACGAACAATATGGTGGGATTATTTTACTCCACGGAAATTTTGGATCATGAAACTAGTTATTTATCTGACGCTAATCAACGTGTTCAAATGTGCGGCAATCAAGTGAAACCCCATTGAAACCAGCAATATTATTTAAAAGGAGGCATTAGCTATGAGAAGGGAAAGGCGATTATTGAAAAAATCGTTGTCAATTCTTTTGTCGCTTGCGATGGTATTTGGCATTATGCCAGGCATTGCAACTGCGGCGTTTGCGGATGTGAGGGACACTGGCCCACTTGTCGGCGGAGCGGAAGAAATTGGGAATTTTCCGCTGTACCCGTTTCTGGGGGAACGAGCCAATTTGGCAAAAGCAGCAAGCGAGCCTGTCGTCAATCAAATCCACGAGGACGGTTACGCGGCCTACTTCGACAGGGATGGCGGCGCAGCGGGCGAGGGGGATTTCGTTGCGTCCACCAGCAAGACGATCGAACAGGTAGGCGAAAACGAGTTTGAGATCAAGCTGCAGGTCAAAACCACAGTTGACACTGGAAAGATCGAAGTCTCGCCTGACGCAGCGGTGGTCTTGGTTATAGACCTGTCAGGCACGATGAATTTTTCACCAAATGGTGACAGTAGTGTGCAAACGCTCGCGGAGTACCCTTATGTTCAGGATTCTTCGGGCAACAATATATACAGGAACGAAGTTGCCGCCGGCCAACGGATTTACAGTTCGCTGACAAACGCCCAAAACGGCATCACTTCCGGTTCAGTAACAAACCGGCCTGTTTACAGTTATGACAACGGCGGCACTGTTTACTACTCCTACAACGCCAACAACGAATGGTGCCAACTGGGGATGGTGATGGTGAGCGGCTCGCCCAGATACTATCTTACAAGCACTTATTTTCCGGTACCGCCGGATCAAACACGCCTTGCACTGTCAAAAGCTGCGGCGATAGATTTTCTGGACAGTTTTGTTGCCGACGCCGGAGACGCAGTGCGCATGGTATCCATCGTCACTTTTAAAGGGACCGGCAGCGGCACCGGCCAAGACCAGTACAGAGGGTATTCTGAGGTGGCGCAGGATTGGGTTGACGTCACAGACAGCGGGAGCCTTGAAGCCGCAAAAAGCACAATCAACAGCATGACTGCGGAACTAGGCACGTTTACGCAAGGAGGTCTGATGCTTGCCCGCAACCTGTATTTGCCCGACAACGCGCCAACTTCCGGGGGTGAGGCTATTGACAACCGTTTTGTAATAATGCTTACGGACGGCAACCCCACGCATATTTTGAGGACAGGGTCTTCTGGAACTAACCCTGACATATCGAGCACGTCGCTCAGCCCATTAACGAGCAACAATTTGAACGGCACAGAGGTTGACGGCAACATATCCCCGTCAAGCAATGCTTCAAGTGTCGTGGCCGACCAGATCAGAAACGGCGGGTTCAACAGCAATTACACCGCGAAGCTATA
>JGI24705J35276_12238129_pt1 | contig 16345 bp, 16 predicted proteins | sample TergutNt197P4_FD_35276 | JGI IMG/M metagenome (IMG submission 35276) | reverse complement strand
TGGCCATCAGACACCCCCAATGGCCAAATGAATCACAAATATGAAATCAGCAAAATCCAGATTCTGAAATCACGCCCGACGCTCTAGGCCGTTCATCCACCGACGCGGGCAAGGCCGCTACGCGCAGCTTCGTCCCGTGGATGCAGCGCCACCGCGCGGTTATAGGACTCGGCCGCCTTGGTTCGATCGCCCAGCCGCTCATAGGCAAGACCGCGCGTCGTCCAGATGTGCGCATTGTTCGGGTCCGCTGTGGATGCCTCGTCGAGGTCGACAGCGGCCTCCTTGACCTTGCCAATGGCGAGATAGCTCGTCGCACGACCCAGCAGCGGTTCGGACTTCTGCGGATTCAGGCTGCTGGCCGCGGAAAAGTCGGCGATAGCAAACTCGTGCTGGTTGCTGGTTTGGTAGATCAGGGCGCGGCCATACAGGGCCTGGGCGTTATAGGGATCGAGCGCAACCGCTTGGTTGAACTGCTCCAGCGCCGCTTCGCTCTTGCCTGATCGCGCCAGCGCCTGGCCCTGTGTGGCATGCTCCTGGGCCTCGCTGACATTGCGCGCGCTGACGGCCGTCTCCGCGGCCGGCGCCTCAGTGGCCGGCTGCGGCTTGTCTGTCTCTGGCGACAGCGATCCGAGGTCGAATGAGCACCCGGCGAGGGTGATCGTAAGGAGTACTACTGCGGCGCGCGAAGCTTCGAAACGGCGGTGGGGTACCTGGATGACCATGCACGACTTGCTCACGCGACACTGAGGCATTGATAACGCGTCTTCCGGCAAAACGCACCGCCCGAAAACGACGACGCGGGCGTCACGGCCCGCGTCGGATCAAATTCCAATCTCGCAAGACAGTCCAATCAGCGCGGACCGCGCGGCCCTGCACTCGCGCCACCCCGGCCGCCGCGATCGGCTCCAGGACCTGCGCCAAACATTGGCTTCGGCTTCATAGGCAGCAAGCCTTCGCGCTGCAGCTTCTTACGTGCAAGCTTGCGCGCACGGCGAACCGCTTCGGCCTTTTCGCGGGCCTTTTTCTCGGAGGGCTTTTCGTAGTGGCCGCGGAGCTTCATCTCGCGGAAAATGCCCTCACGCTGCATCTTTTTCTTTAGCGCCTTGAGGGCTTGATCGACATTGTTATCGCGAACGAGAACCTGCACGCGGCATCCTCTTTCAGTGGATCGGATCTGAATTCTGGTAACATTAAGGGGGGTGGCGAAAAGCGCAGCCCTTGGCCTTGAGGGCGCGGATTTATCAGACAAATTCCGAGATGTCCACCTGGGAACGCTCTTTTCGGGCCCGGTTCAGCTATCAATAAGGATCAAATGCTCCCTGTGCGCCGCCCTGATTCGGGTGGTAAGGCCCTGTGGGCGGTTCCAAAGCACCGCCAATCTGCAGATTCTGAAAATTTGGGGGCTCGCATGGGTATTAAGAAATATGCCGCCGAGGCAATCGGCACCTTTTGGCTAACTTTCGCAGGCTGCGGCAGTGCAGTGATCGCGGCGGGTTTTCCCCAGGTCGGAATCGGTCTGGTCGGTGTGTCTCTGGCATTTGGACTGAGCGTGGTCACCATGGCCTACGCCATCGGCCATATCTCCGGCTGTCATCTCAACCCAGCCGTCACGGTCGGACTTGCCGCAGGCGGGCGCTTCCCCACCGGGCAGATCCTGCCCTATGTGATCGCGCAAGTGGTCGGTGCCATCATCGCGGCGGCCGTGCTTTATGCGATTGCAAGTGGTGCGACGGGGTTTGACCTCGCCAAAGGCTTTGCTTCCAACGGCTACGGCGAGCATTCGCCGGGTGGCTACAGTTTGATGGCGAGCTTCCTCACAGAGGTGGTGATGACTATGATGTTCCTCTTCATCATCATGGGGGTGACATCCGGCAAGGCGCCTGCGGGTTTCGCGCCGCTCGCGATCGGCCTCACGCTGGTGATGATCCATCTCGTCAGCATCCCCGTCACCAATACCTCTGTGAACCCCGCGCGTAGCACGGGGCCGGCGCTGTTTGTCGGAGGCTGGGCGCTGTCGCAGCTCTGGCTGTTCTGGGTTGCGCCCTTGATCGGCGGCGTGCTGGGTGGTGTGCTCTATCGCGGGCTCAGCGCTGACAAGGATTGATAGCCATCGCTTGAATCGAGGAATGGGATCGTGTCCTCACGATCCCATCTCCGTCGGGATGTGAGTTCAACGCTGGCGAGTCCGTAATCGACTATGTATGCAAGAAGTCCCGTCGGGGCGGAGTCCCGAGCGATCGTACCATCGAGGCGCTTATTTGGTGCGAGAGGGCGCGATTTGGGTAACGTGGCCCATCTTCCGGCCCGGCCGCGCCACCCCCTTGCCGTAGATGTGGACGGTGGTTCGGGGGGCCTTGAGCCACTCCTCGTATCCGTTGATTTCGTCGCCGATCAGGTTGGTCATGGTGACATCGCCGTGCCGCACCGGCTTGCCCAACGGCCAGCCGGCAATGGCGCGGATGTGCTGTTCGAACTGCGAGATCGAGGCGCCATCGAGCGTCCAATGCCCTGAATTGTGCACGCGCGGAGCGATTTCGTTGACAAGCAACTTCGGCCCGGTGCCGTTGGCGAGTACGAACATCTCCACCGCCAGCACCCCGACATAATCGAGCGCGTTTGCGATTCTGGTCGCAATGCCGCGCGCCTCTTCCGCGAGTTCCTCAGGGATGGAGGCCGGTGCCCGGGAGACTTTGAGGATGTGATCCCTGTGCTCGTTTTCAGTCACGTCGAAGCACTCAACTGTGCCGTCAGCCGCCCGCGCCGCGATGACAGATATCTCGCGCTCGAAAGGAACGAAGGTCTCAAGGATCGCCGATCTCGTGCCGAGGTCGGCCCAGACGCGATCGAAATCGTCGCCCTTGCGCAGGATCGCCTGGCCCTTGCCGTCATAGCCGAAGCGGCGGGTCTTGAGCACGGCCGGAAGGCCGATCTGCCCAATCGCGGCGCGCAGCGTTGTCGCCGAGGTGACGTCTGCATAGGCGGCCGTCCCGATGCCGAGTCCCTTGATGAAATCCTTCTCTACAAGGCGGTCCTGGGTAGTCTCCAGAACCTTGCGGTTGGGCAATACCGGACGCCGCGCATCCAGAACCATCGCGGCGGCAGCGGGCACGTTCTCGAATTCGTAGGTGATGATGTCGACGTCGTTGGCAAACAGCTCCAGCGCCTCGACGTCGGCATATTCCGCGCAGGTTGCGTTCAGCACGACATCGAAAGCGGGCGAATCGGGATCCGGGGAGAACACCTGGCAGCGCAGGCCAAGCCGCGCGGCTGCCGTCGCCAGCATCCGACCCAACTGACCGCCGCCGAGAATTCCGATGGTGTCACCGGGTTTCAGTTTCACATGGTTGGATGTTGTCACGCCTTGTCCTCCGGGCGCTCGCCAACGGTGTCGGTCTGCTGCTTGCGCCAGGCGGCCAATCTTGTGGAGAGGGCCGGATCGCTCAGCGCGAGCACGCTCGCGGCGAGCAGAGCCGCGTTGATTGCGCCCGCCTTACCGATCGCGAGCGTTCCGACCGGCACACCTGCCGGCATCTGTACGATGGAGTAGAGGGAATCGAGACCGGAGAGCGCCTTCGATTCGATGGGAACGCCAAACACCGGAAGTTCCGTGAGCGAGGCCGCCATCCCCGGCAAATGTGCGGCACCGCCGGCACCCGCAATGATGATCTTGAAACCGGCCGCCTTGGCCCCTCTGGCAAAGGCAAATAGCCGTTCGGGCGTGCGATGCGCCGAGACGATGCGTTTTTCGCAGTCAATACCGAGCCCGTCCAGTGTCTCGGCGGCATGGCGCATGGTTTCCCAGTCTGACTGGCTCCCCATGATGATGGCGATGGGCGCGGTCATGCTGTCAATTTTCTCGGGGAATCCAAAAACATAGGCCGGATTATAAGTCCGGGCCCGACTTCGGCAAGGCGTGGCAAGGAGATCAGAATGGACTATCCTGTCTTGGCGAATTCCTGCAAGGCTTCATTGAGCAGTATGCCCATGAAGAAAACCGCAGGGGACGCTGCGAGGCTCTAGATCACATCCGACTTTGAGCACTCGGAGCACTCGGCTTCGCCCAATTTGCCGATCATGGGGTTGCCGCTTCGGCTGAAGCGATCAGCCCGCGTCGTGGCCGAGGACAAGAAATCCCCTGCTAGTGACTGGTTGTTGTTCTCTTTCTGTTCCAAACAGGGGCGACATACGGCGCAGGGGGCACATCAGGCGATGATGTCAGGCGTGATCTGATCTTCGATGAAGGCGATGCGGTCGCGCAGCAACAGCTTTCGCTTCTTCAGGCGCTGCAGCCGCAAGAGGTCTGGTGCGGGCGATTGATGGAGCGCATCAATCGCCGCGTCGAGATCGCGGTGTTCCTGTTGCAACCTGACGAGCTCGGCTTCGAGTTCGCCCACATCTTCACTGGCCATGACGTATGTTAGCTGAAAAACACGATGAGGTTGCGAAAAGGGTTGTGGATTTCCGCTGGAAATTATCGTCCTGGCACGGCCCAACTGCAAGTGACCCGCATCTGCAAGCTACTCGATTGCAAGATATTTCAGGGCGTGCGCCGAAACTCTCGGTTGCGCTGCTACACCGGTGCGGTTCCGAACTCATGCTTCGTTACACAAAAATCCGAAATACGACAGTGCGACAACACGTACCCATCGACAGGACGAATTGGTGATATACACTTGAGGGCTCGGATCAAATCTGAGGCTAACTGATCGAGGAGACTTCGAATGACAATTCAGGCACATCTGGTTGAATTGGAGCGCAAACATCAGCTTCTCGAAAACGAATTGCGCGAAGCGCTAGTGCACCTTTCAACAGACGACCTTCGAATTGTTGAGCTGAAACGCCAGAAATTGATGGTCAAGGATGAGATCGAGCGCTTGAAACAGAGTTCGGACGAAACTCTACACTAGCAACAGATTTCCATTCTGGATGCAGAGGCCGCAGCGTCTCTTTCGACTGGCATGACTTGGCCCGGGGGCGGGCCAAAGGCTTTGGGCGAACAATCGTATCTGCGTCAAATCCCTCTCATGGCAATTCATTGCGGGCGGCCTGTGTCAAGTCCGCTCGCAATTGAGTCCGGCGATCAGCCGTGGCGCAGGAATATGGGGCGATTAAGCCGCGTTGCAGCCATAGGCTCTGACGGCGTACGTCGTGGAGTATCGCTTGCGATATCGATCAAGCAAGCACGTCAACGCATCGTAGCTTCGCGGCGCAAGGAGCTTATGTGCTGGCGAGGTCGCAAACATGGTTTGCGATCGAAAGCGATGACGTAAGTCCGGGCGACTCAATTCCAAATAGGTTGATCAAACCGCCGACACCATGGTCGCGCGGGCCCTGGATCAGGAAGTCCTGCACGGCCACCGCGGGAGGAACGATCTTGGGCCGGATGCCCGAATAGCTCGGCATCAGTGCCCCATCCGGCAGGCTCGGCCAGTATTTGCGGATCGCGGGATAGAACCGCTCCGCCCGCGCCGGATCGACCGCATAGTCGATGGTCTCGATCCATTCCACGTCTGGGCCAAACCGCGCCTGTCCGGCCATGTCGAGCGTTAGATGCACTCCAAGCCCGCCCGGTTCGGGTACCGGATAGATCAGCCGCGAGAACGGTGCCTTTGTGCTGCAGCTGAAATAGTTGCCCTTGGCGAGATAGGCCGGCGGAATCTTCTCCGGGGGCATGCCGTCGATGCCGCACGCCACGGTGGTGGCGGAAAGCCCTGCCGCATTGACGAGGAGCTGGCACTCCAGGCTCATTGGCGTCGCGCCGCCGGCGTCAATTTCGATGGTGTCGCTGGTTGGGCGCGCGCGAAGCAGCGGTGTATGAAAGGCGAAGACCGCACCGGCATCCTCGGCTTCGCCGCGCAGTGCCAGCATATAGGCGTGACTGTCGATGATGCCGGTGGAAGGCGAGAGCAGGGCGGCATCGCAATTCAACGCCGGCTCCAGTGCCCGCGCCGCTTGCCCCGACAGCATTTGCATGTCGAGCACGCCATTGGCTTCGGCATGAGCCTTGATCGATTGGAGCTTCTCGGTCTCCTTGGGGTTGGTCGCCACGATCAGCTTGCCGCAATTTTTGTGCGGGATGCCGTGTTCGCTGCAGTAACGGTAGAGCGCCAGTCGGCCGGGAACGCACATGCGGGCCATCCAGCTTCCGGCGCGATAGTAAATTCCGGCGTGAATCACCTCGCTATTGCGCGAAGAGGTCACAGTGCCGATATCCTCGGCTACCTCCAGCACGATCACCTCGCGGCCAGCCAATGCGAGTCGACGCGCTACCGCAAGCCCGATCACGCCCGCACCGACGACAACGCAATCAACCTTATCCATGTTGGGGGGCGGTGCTCGCGTTATGTGACGAAGGTCTAGAACAGCGCGCCGGACAGGTTTCCGTCAGCGAAGCATTTGTCATTCAGGTAAATCCAAGGGGCTTTTTCACGCTATGCCTTTACCCGATCTGAACGTGTGAGGCCAGAGATTGAAATCGGCGGGCTATCATGGGCGCAATCCGCAACCGGAGGTGATCATTCACGCGGTGATCTCGGTTTCTCGATCACGAGCAACTCGGCGTCTTTGGGGACGGCCCCGCCCAGGGCTGGCAAGCCGCTGCCGATCGGGTCGCACACGGAACTGGTCGGTTGAAATGCCGACACGATCGCGCGGGCAGCAAGTCCGGTAGTGCTGGCGAACCTGCCTCACACTACATCCCGTCTATGGCGGACTACGATTTGGCGATCATCGGTGGCGGACTGAATGGCGTCAGCGTCGCGCGCGATGCTGCGGGTCGTGGGTTGCGAGTGCTCCTGGTGGAGCAAGGTGATCTCGGCGGCGCCGCTTCCTCGGCAGCCTCGTGCCTGATCCAAGGCGATCTCGGCGTGCTCGAACGCTATGGCTTCTGGCACCTGCGCAGGGCATTGGCGGAGCGCCGCATATGGCTCAAGATCGCGCCGCATCTGGTCCGTCCCGTACGCTTCGTCATTCCCGCCCATTCGGAGCGGCGTCCGCCATGGCTCGTCCGCGCTGGATTGTTGCTCTATGACCGCCTTGGCGCGCGCAGCGGCCTGCCGGCATCGGCGACCATCGACATCACTCATCATCCGGTTGGCAATGCGTTGAAGCGGCCGCTGGGCACCGCCTTCGAATATTCGGATTGCGTCGTCGACGTTTCGCGGCTCGTGGTGCTGACGGCGGTGGACGCGGCTGAGCGGGGTGCCGTCATCCATACCGGCGCGCGCTGCGTCCGCGCCGAGCGGACGGACGTCTGGCGGCTTGTCGTGGTCGTCCGCGGGCATCGCCAGGTGATCACCGCCCGCGCGCTGACCAGTGCCGCTGGCGCCTGGACCTCGATCGTTGCAGAGACAGTGCTCCGGGTGGTGCCGCCGAGCGGAGGCACTAGGCAACTCAGTCAGATCGTCGTCGGGCGACTATTCGATACCGACAATGTCTATGTGCTCCAGAACGGTGATGGACGTCTGATCTTTGCCAGCCCCTATGCCCGCGATTTTACCTTGATCGGCCTGGTGGCCCGTTCTTTCAAGGGCGACCCGGCGATTGTGGCGATCCCTGCGGGCGATGTCGACTACCTCTGCGAAGCCGCCAGCCAGTATTTCCGGGAACGTGTCGAGCCCGCCGACGTGGTCGGAGCGATCTCTGGCGCTAATCACGCCTTCGACCCAGGGACACGACGGCTCGCGCGGGACGGCCCTTTGAGCTTTGAGGCGAAATGGCGCAAGGCGCCGCTGATCACGATCTTCGGCGGCAACGTCACGACGTCACGCCTGCGCGCGGAACGCGCGGTGTCCTATCTCACGCCTTTCTATCCGATGTCGCCACGCTGGACGGCGGCCGCGCCGTTGCCAGGCGGCGATTTCGCCTGGCAGGAATTCGACGCGGAGGTCGAAACTGCGCGCGAACGCTGGTCCTTTCTTGTCGAGGCAGAGGCGCAGCGCCTGGTTGCCGCTTACGGCTCGCGGCTGTCCGCGGTGCTGGGCGAGGCCAAAAGTCGCAGCGATCTCGGGCAGGCGTTCGGCCCGGAATTGACGGCTGCCGAAGTGCGCTACCTGATGCAGAAAGAGTGGGCGCGTTTTCCGGATGACGTGCTTTGGCGTCGCTCCAAGCTCGGCCTGACCATTTCGCCGGCCGAGCGCGATGCGCTCGCGGCGTTCATGACGAATCCGGTGTTATGATACGTTTCCGACCGGTTGAGCGAAGCCTCATCCGCCGCTAAAGCATGGTCCGGAAAAGTGCGGGTTTTCCAGCGTTTGCAGGGGATCGTGCTCAATCAACAAGCTAAAGCACGGTGATGATCCATCCCAACATCATCGCGTTTTAGGTGCAGCCCGCTGGGGCAGGGATCATGGCTGAAGAGTTCCTGAAGATCGACGCGGCGCCGGCGCCGACAGGAGTCCGGCGGGAAATGGAACCGGCGTCGGTAGTCGCAGACATGCCGCTGTTGCGGATCGAACGGGTGATCAAGAGCTTCGGCGGCTTTCATGCCGTGGATGGGGTCTCGCTCGACATAGCGGCCGGCGAGTTCTTCGCGCTGCTCGGGCCGAGTGGCTGCGGCAAGACTACGCTGCTGCGCATGCTTGCCGGTTTCGAAACGCCCGACAAAGGCCGCATTCTGCTTGGAGGCAAGGACGTCGCGCAGGCCCTGCCGCACGAGCGGCCGATCAACATGATGTTTCAGAACTACGCGTTGTTTCCGCATCTGTCGGTGCGGGACAACATAGCCTTCGGACTGAAGCGTGCCGGGATGGCGCGCGGCGATATCGACAGCCGCGTCGCCGAAATGGTCGCGTTGGTCAGGCTCGAGGGGCTGGAAAAACGCAAGCCGGACCAACTCTCCGGCGGCCAGAAGCAGCGCGTAGCGCTTGCCCGCTCGCTCGCCCGCCGTCCAGAGATGCTGTTGCTCGATGAGCCGCTGGCCGCGCTCGACAAGAAGTTGCGCGAAAACACGCAGGCAGAACTGATGGAGCTGCAGCGGCGCCTCGGCATGACCTTCATCATCGTCACCCACGATCAGGATGAGGCGATGACCATGGCAAACCGCATCGGCGTGATGTCCGCAGGCCGCCTCGTTCAAGTCGCGAGCCCGCGCGAACTCTACGAGACCCCTTGCTCGCGCTGGATCGCGGAGTTCGTCGGCGATATCAATCTGTTCGACGGCCAGATCGAGTCGCGGAACAACGACCGATTGACGATTTCAACCGGCAGCGCCGGCACGGTTGTCGTGGCAAAGCCGCGTGACGCGATTGCGAAGACCAGCGTCTCGGTCGCGATCCGTCCGGAGAAAGTGAAGCTGTCACGCGGCGACCCTGCTGCGGAATCCGGGAGCGCGCCCACTATCAACCGGCTGGAGGGCGTCGTCACCGATGTCTCCTATCTCGGCGGCTCCACCACCTACAGGCTGAAACTCGAGACCGGCGCGCATTTGCGCTCGTCGGTCGCGAACACGGCCCGGATCGACAGCGACGTCTATGGTGTGGGCCAGCGCGTGGTGGCATGGTTCACGCCTGACGACTGCCTGGTGCTGGAGCAATGAGCGGCCGTCGCATCTTCGCGCGCCCGGCACGGTTTGCCGCGATCGCACCTTACTTCTGGATGGTGCTGTTCTTTCTGGTGCCGTTTGGATTGGTGCTGAAGATCAGCCTATCGCAAACCACGATCGCCCAGCCGCCCTATGTACCGGTGTTCGATCTGAGCGCCGGCTGGGTCGAACTCAAGTCGGCCTTCGCGGCGCTTTCGTTCGATAATTTCAGGCTGCTGGTCTCAGATAACCTCTACGTGCTGTCATATGTCCGAAGCCTCTACGTGGCGGTAATAGCGACGTTCATCCTGCTCGTGATCGGCTATCCGATTGCCTATGGCATGGCTCGGCTGCCCAAGCGTTGGCAGGCCTTGGCGATGATGTTGGTGATCGTGCCGTTCTGGACCTCGTTCCTGATCCGCATCTATGCCTGGATCAACATCCTGCAGCATGACGGCCTGCTCAACCAGATTCTGCTCGCGCTGCATCTGATCTCGACGCCTTTGGTCTGGCTCTCCACCGATAGCGCAATGTACCTCGGCATCGTCTATTCCTATCTCCCGTTCATGATCCTGCCGCTCTATTCGACGTTGGCCAAGATGGAGCCGGCGCTGGAGGAGGCGGCCGCCGATCTCGGTGCGGCGCCATCGCAGGTGTTCTGGCTGGTCACTTTTCCGCTGTCACTGCCGGGGGTTGGAGCAGGCGTGCTGTTGTGCTTCATCCCGATCGTCGGCGAATTCGTGATTCCGGATCTGCTCGCCGGCTCCAACGCGCTGATGATAGGCCAGACGCTGTGGCTTGAATTCTTTACCAACAAGGACTGGCCGGTGGCGTCCGCCGCCGCCGTCGTGTTGCTCGCGTTGCTGCTCGCGCCGTTGCTGCTCTATGAGCGGTTGCAGCGCCGGCAATTGGAAGAGGCGCAATGATGGCGCGCCGCAGGATATCCACGTTCAACATCGTCTCGCTGACGCTCGGGCTCGCTTTCCTCTATCTGCCGATCGTCATTCTCGTCATCTATTCCTTTAACGCCTCGCGCCTGGTGACGGTGTGGGGCGGCTGGTCATTGCGTTGGTACCGCGAGCTCTTCAACGACCGCGCCATGATCGAGGCCGTCTGGATGAGCCTGCGCGTGGCGGCTTTGTCGGCAACGATTGCAGCCTTGCTCGGCACGCTGGCAGCGGTTGCACTGTCGCGCGGTGAGCGCTTCAGGGGCCGCACGTTGTTCTCGGGCATGCTTTATGCGCCGTTGGTGATGCCGGAAGTGATCACTGGCCTGTCGCTATTGCTGCTATTTGTGGCGCTGAATGCCGAGCGCGGCTTCTGGACGGTGACGATCGCGCACACCACGCTCACCATGTGCTTCGTGACCGTCGTCGTGCAATCCCGACTCGGTTCGCTCGATCGTAGTCTCGAAGAGGCCGCGATGGATCTCGGCCGCAACCCGGCGCGAGCCTTCGTTGCGGTGACGCTGCCGCTGATCGCGCCTGCGATTGCAGCAGGCTGGATGCTTGCCTTCACGTTGTCCATCGATGATCTCGTGATCGCGAGTTTCACGACCGGTCCGGGCTCAGCGACACTGCCGATCCGCATCTATTCAGAAGTGCGTCTGGGCGTGAAACCGGAGATCAACGCAATCTGCACGCTGGTAATCGGCTTGATCGCGGTAATCATCATCGTGGCTTCGCTTGCCTCAAAGCTGTCAAGCTCCCAACGCGAGGCTGCAGCGCCGTTTTAGTCCGGCTTTGCGGTCTCGGTCGAAGGTTCGGGCTCGGCCGCTTCGGGGGGCTTCCCGCCGGTCAAACGCTCCAGCACCGAGCCCACCGCCTCGCGCGTCTTGCGATCCTTCACCGCATCGAGCAGCGGTGCGGAGGCCGGCGAGCGCCTGATCAGGATCTCCGGATCGGGGAAGATCAAGGGGTCGTCCCACGCGCCTTGCACGACGAAGGGGAGCTCGAAGCCGGAGGCGCCGCCCGGAGGCGTCGTCAGGCTCGCGACGCCCTTCATGTCGTATTCGCGCGACGGCACCGAGGCGGTGCCGGTGAGTGTGATGCGCGTGGCCGGGCCTTCGATGCGGATATCTTTCGCGGTGGCGATGCCGTCGGAAAACTTCAATGCGATGGTGAGAGAGTCATAGGGCGTCGCGCCGTTGCGGAAGTTGCCGCCGCCGGACAGCGGTCTCCGCTCGAGGCGCTTCAGGAGCTGCTCGACATTGAAACCCGAGATCGCGCCATCATGGCCGGTCAGCGTCACGGTGCCATCGAGCGATTGTGCGAGACCGAACGGGCTCGAGCCCGAGGCCAGCAGCGAGATGTTCAGATTGCCGCGGCCGGACAACTTGCTGATGCCGAACAATTCGCCGGCGCAGGCCTGCAAATCGACATCGGCAAACTGGAATTGCGCCTTGATGTCGGCGACTGCGTCAGAGCGGGCGACGCTGAATGAGCCCTTGGCGACGCCGCCATAAACCTGGGCTTCGCCGACGCTGAGTGCCAGCGTTCCGTCGCGCAGATTGGTACCAATTGCGGTGTGTCCGAGCCTCGAGCTCCCGACGGTGACCCGTGCCGCCGACAGGCGCATGTCTAGGTCGGTAGTGGAAAGCGTATTGAGATCGAACAGCTGCCGGTTCCAGTCGCGTGCGCCGCTGGCGAGCAGGCGGAAGGTGGAAATATAGGGCGTGAAATCCAGCGCATCCGCCGCCAGCGTCGCCTGCAGCGTGTGCCGGCCGTTATTGGCATAGGTCATTACCCCTTCGGCGACATTGCCATCGAGCTCGACATTGACGTTGGTAAGTGCGACCGAACCGCCTACGACGTTGGCGCGTGCCTTCAAAGCGAAGCGGCCGAAACCGCCGCGGCCCGGCGCGGGCTGGCCGGTCCAGCGCAGCGCGTTGCGTAGCGACGGGCTGTCGATGGTCAGCGTGCCTTCCATCATCGCGCTGGTGCGATTGGCGACGTTGCCGTCGAAGGCGAGCTTGAGCGGTGCGCCGGCGATCCTCGCCTTCAGGCCCGAACGGTCGCCCGAAAGCGCGGCGAGGAAATCGCTGAAGCTGATCGAGGCGTCGACGCGTTCGCCGCGCCAGTCGAATTGGCCGGTGGCGGCGAAGGAGCGCGAAATCGAAGGCCAAGCCAGTGAAAGGTCGATGTTGCCGAGCGTCTCGGAAGTATGATTGGCGGCATCTTCATAGGTGAGCACGCCGTCCTGGATCCATATTTCCGAGAACGAGATCTGATTGTCGGCACCTGGCTTCATGGTGCGCACGATCGTCTCGATGAAGGGGGTCCAGTTGCTCTCGCCGTCGGCGGTGCGGACGACGCGGATCTCGGGCCGCAGCATCATCAGATCGGCGATTTCGAATCGGTGCAGCAAGAGCGGCAGCAGCTGCAGATTGGCAGTGAGTACGTCGACGTGCAGGGCCGGATCGGTGCCGCCGCCCTTCAGTCTGACGTTATGGAAGGAGACATAGCTCGCGGGGAACACCGAAACGTCGATCGGGCCGTCAACGGAAAGCTCCAGCCCGGTGACAGCGCGGATCTGAGCTTCCACGGTGTTGCAAAGCATGTCGCGATTGATCAACCAGGAGGTCGCGGAGAGGCCGATCAATACCAGGCCGAGCACCGCCGCAAGCGGCGCCCCGAGGCGCTTTATTCCTTGGGCCATCGTAAATGACATGTTCTGATCGGGTCGGTCGTTGGGATCGCTGCAAAAGGGCGGCGGGAAACCTGCGTCCCGCGCCAAACCAGCGCAATTTGATGGGTTTTCTTGTCTCTTTCAAGGCCGCGCTCGAGTTCTACCCAGCGGTCTGGGGACGAGGCATCCAAGATCCCGTATGATTGACGGGTTCGGACGATTTCGCCTAATAATGCAGCCAACTGAGGCGAACGCTCCACACCCAAGGTTTCCGGCATGAACAAGGTCTATCCTGACGCCAAGTCGGCGCTCCAAGGCATTCTCAAGGACGGCATGATGATCATGTCCGGCGGTTTCGGCCTTTGCGGTATCGCCGAGACGCTGTCCGATGCAATCCGCGATGCGGGCGTCAAGAACCTGACGGTGGTCTCGAACAATGCCGGGGTCGACGGCATCGGGCTGAGCCGTCTGCTCGAGACGCGCCAGATCAAGAAGATGATCTCGTCCTATGTTGGTGAGAACAAGTTGTTCGCCCAGCAATATCTTGCCGGCGAGCTGGAACTCGAGTTCAACCCCCAGGGTACGCTTGCGGAACGTATCCGCGCGGGCGGCGCCGGCATTCCTGCATTCTTCACCAAGACCGGCGTCGGCACGTTGATTGCCGAGGGCAAGGAGGTGAGGGAGTTCGACGGCGAAAAGTATCTGATGGAGCGTGGTCTGTTCGCGGATCTCGCCATCGTCCACGCCTGGAAGGGCGATACCGCAGGCAATCTCGTCTATCGCAAGACCTCGCGCAATTTTAACCCGATGATGGCAACTGCTGCCAAAGTCACCGTCGCGGAGGTCGAACACCTGGTGCCGGCTGGCGAGATTGATCCGGACCACATCCACACACCCGGCATTTTTGTGAACCGGATCGTTCAGGTCGAAGCCAAAAAGCATATCGAGTTTCGCACCACTCGCCCGCGCCCGGGAAGCGCGCCCGCGGTTGCAACGGGAGGAAAAAACTAATGGCATGGACCCGCGATCAAATGGCCGCCCGCGCCGCCAAGGAGTTGCGCGACGGCTACTATGTCAATCTCGGCATCGGTATTCCGACGCTGGTCTCCAACTTCATCCCCGAAGGCATCGAGGTGACGCTGCAGAGCGAGAACGGTATGCTTGGCATGGGCCCGTTCCCCTATGAAGGCGAGGAAGATCACGATCTCATCAACGCTGGCAAGCAGACGGTGAGCGAACTGCCGTCGACCAGCTATTTTTCCTCCGCCGATTCCTTCGCCATGGTTCGCGGCGGGCATATCGACCTGTCGATTCTGGGCGCGATGCAGGTGGCGCAGAACGGAGATCTCGCCAATTGGATGATTCCGGGCAAGATGGTGAAGGGCATGGGCGGCGCGATGGATCTCGTCGCCGGCGTCAAGCGTGTGGTCGTGGTGATGGAGCATTCCGCCAAGGATGGCCCCAAGCTCCTGAAGAAATGCACCCTGCCGCTGACCGGTGAGCAGGTGGTCGACATGGTCGTGACTGATCTTGCGGTTTTCACCATTGATAAGCACGGCAAGGACGGCATGGCGCTGATCGAGCTCGCTGACGGCGTTACGTTGGACGAGGTCAAGGCGAAGACCGAAGCCGAATTCCGCGTTGCGCTGAAGAACGCGTAGAGTGATAGCAACGAGGGGCGTGTGGCGACGAAGCCGTCTACACGCTCTCGACTTAATGCGAGAGTGCCGCCCTGCGACGGCCTTCGCGCTGACGCTGCCGCGTCCACAGCATCTCACCCACGCTCATGACGGCTATAGCGATCGCCCCTCATGTCGGGTGTGACGGCACAGAATAAGGGTTCTTATTTCGGATAAATAGAATTATTTTGCGGGGATCTTTGGCAATTTTCGGATATTCCGGCCGATTTACCCGGTGAGAGCGCACTCTAATTCCTGACGTCGGCATGTCATTCTGATCGCGTCCTCGACAGCCCTTGCGCGCAAAACCAAGCCGACCTAACAACCATCATGTTCCGCTTCATGGTGAGGATTTGTGCGACCACAAGTGGGAGAGCTTGAAGGGACTCGGGGGAGAAAAGCTTCATGTCCGATGTCAAATTGTCAACACTGGAAGAAAGTGACGAAACCGCTTTCACAGTGCAAGCCGTTATTTCGCAAAGCTGGCAGCTTTTCACCCAATGTTGGCCCTCGCATCTTGGATTGGTTGTCGTCTCTTATGTCCCCCTGATCGCCTTCGGGGCGGCTTGGCCTTTACAAGAAAGGCTCGCGGATCAATGGGGCAAAGACGCGCCAACGCTGGTCGGCTATAGTTTGTTTCTGCTCGGGCTCGGGATCGGCTCAAGCATCCGCATTCATATGACGGGAAGTCAGTTGCGTGGCGAAAGGCCAAGCGCCCTTCAAAGCGCAAAGGCGCTTCTGCCGCGCCTTGCGATCATTTTTGCCCTCTGGTTTGTCCGGGTATTTACCGGTTTCGCCAGCTTCTTATTCCTGGTGATACCGGGCATATTGTTCAACACCTACTTTTTTGTCGTAACGCCCGCGCAGATTTTGGAAAATCTCGGGCCTGTCGCCAGTTTTCGCCGCAGCGTAGCTTTGACCGGAAAACAACGTTATGAAATCCTTGGTTTCATCGTCACTTGCGTCTTCACGACGGGGCTGTTTTTTTCCGCTATCCTTTTCTTGTCCGGTATTTGGCGCGCGGTTGCCTTCCACCGTCTGAAAATCGCAAAAGGCGAGATGATTGTGCGGCCGTCAACTGCGAAAGAGGGGTGAGCCCGGCTCCTCCTCGAAACCCAACGCATTCACGAAGGGAATTTGATTGATCTGGGGCGGCATTGAAGACGGCTTTCAGAAACGTTCTATAGGCTCCGCACTAATGCTGTCGGGGAATTTATACGACTTGACCTTGCCCCAGGTTTTATCCAGTCCTGAGTTCGCCCTGGCTGTTGGATTTGCCCTTTTGGGCGGTGGTAGCGACGGGATCTGGCGCAGAGCCCTCGACATAGCGCAGCGCGAGATCCCGTCGCGGATAGTGGGCGGAGGCATACTCGGATGGCGTCATCCATCCGAGCTGCGAGTGTGGTCGTGCGTCGTTGTAATCCCGTAGTCGACCGTTGATGGGGAAGACGGCCCCGCTCCCTCGGAGCCGGCGTATGATGACGCCACGCCTAACCCAGCAACTGGAGCTATTCCATGA
>JGI24705J35276_12238130_pt1 | contig 16354 bp, 12 predicted proteins | sample TergutNt197P4_FD_35276 | JGI IMG/M metagenome (IMG submission 35276) | reverse complement strand
CAGTAAGCGGTGCACTCGGCGCACTGATCGCAATCGTACCCGGTGCGGAAATCGGCAGAAGCTGGCCTTCGGCCTGTCCCAGCATTGCCTGGGCCTTCTGATCTTCCGGTTCGCGCGCCAGCACCTGACGGAATTCGGCCGCCGCACGCGTCGCATCTCCTTTGCCAAGAAAGGCCTCGCCACGGCCGAAAAAGGCCCGGGTGAGATTGCCGTCGTGTCCAATCGCAGTGTCGTAATCGGCAATGGCCTTGTCGTACTGCTTCATCAGTACATAGGTATCGCCCCGATTGGCGTAGATGACCGCATCATTGGGATCGAGACCGAGCGCGGTGTTGTAGTCGTTGATTGCGCTCGTATATTGTCCAAGATTGCGATAGGCGTTGCCGCGTCCGTTGTATGGGTTGGAAAAAGGCTCCCTCACGAACGCCTTCATCGAAATCGCGGTCGAGTAATCAATGATTGCACGCTCATTGTCCCCGCGAGCGCGGTGGACTTCACCACGATTGTAGAAGGAAGTCGGATAGTTCGGATTGAGCTTGATCGCTGCGTCAATATCGACGAGCGCCTGAAAATACCGCTTTTGCTTCAAGTAGTCGACGGCACGACTGTTGAGCATCACGGCGCGCGCAGCTGGACAAGACGCGAAACTGGTACCGGACTCCAAGCATTCGTACAGGCCATCGCCTCGAGCCATTGCCGGCATCGATAGGAGCAGAAAGCTGAGGGGCAGCACGGCTGCAATCATCGGCATCACGAAACGCTGCTGCATTGCCCTCGCATCTCCATCCTGTGTAGTCTCTGGCTTACGGCCTTGTGCGGGCGATCTTCCTGCTGGTCTTGTACTGACTCAGTACGTGGATTGACAAGATCGCAGCTGTTCGATCATCGCGATCCGCACCATGAGGCAGATGATGTCCGCGACCGGCCGGCCGACCGGCCTCGATAGACCGACAACGGGTGCGCGACCTCGCCGGCCTGAGCCCGGAGTTGTGCTCGATCTGATCTCGAAAAAGGCAATATCGTCGAAGAAGGTCCGAGGCTTTCTCGATCGCAAATGCAGGCTCAAGGAGCTTTTGAACACCGGCAAGGAGATGCGGTACTAGCAGGCGAACACCGCGCCGCGCGCAACCTTTGCGGTGGATTCTGTTTGGCGGATCGGCCTGAAGGGCATGCCGAGGGGGTCAAAAGAAGACTGGGGCGGAAAGGCCGGGAACTCGACGACGGATACGCCGGTTATTTCGGTGCTCGGATTCGATGGCTGCGAGACAGACAAGGAGGAACTCGATCCCGAGCCAAGCGAACATGCTGCGCCGCGGCGTGAAATAATTTTCAAACGATGAGAATGCCGTACGCCAAACAACGCCAAACACAGGAGTGAGGTGATGAGTGTGTTCAAGATAGCAGTTGCATGCACGCTGGCAGGAACCTTGATCGCATCACTGGAAACGGTCGCCGCAGCTCCCATGCCGACCAATGTCGCGACCATGAAGGCCACGGCGCCGGAGGGCGTCACCCAGGTGTATTGGCGTGGCCGTTGGGGTTGGGGAGGATTGGGTGTGGGAGCACTCGCGGGCGCTCTCATCGGCGGAGCCATAGCAAGCAACGCCTATGGCTACTACGGCGGCCCCTATTACCGGCCGTATTATCCACCGCATCCGTACTACGCGCGACCCGCCTACTACGGCTATGGTCCTTACTATGATCGCCCGTACGTTGGCTACAGTTACGGCTATTATGAACCCTATCCTGCCTATCCTTATCCTCCCTATCCCTATGAGTGATTGGAAATGACAGGGACACCTGCAAAACGGCGTCTCGCACGAACGATATCAACCAGCGCTGCTTAGCGCTGGTTGACCGACGGGAAGGGGGCGGCTGCCGCCTCAAGTGCTCTATCCGGCGAACCTGGCCTATGCTCGGTGAACAGATCCTTGATCCGGTCGGCCGACTTCGCGGTGCTGAACAGATAGCCCTGCATTTCGGTGCAGCCGAGTGCATGCAAGAGATGGCGCTGCTCCTCGGTCTCTACGCCTTCGGCCGTCGTGGTCATATGGCGGGCGGTGGCGATGTTGACCACGGCCTGCACGATACTCAAAGAGCCGCCAGAGCTGGCGATGTCGTTGACGAAGCAGCGATCGATCTTGATTTTGTCGAACGGGAAACGTTGCAGATAGCTCAGCGACGAGTAGCCTGTGCCGAAATCGTCGAGCGCTATCCGGACACCGATGGCACGAAGCTGGTGCAGGATGGCAAGCGCAGTGTCGTCATCGCGAATGAGCACGGCCTCAGTGATCTCAAGCTCCAGCCGGCTGGGCGGCAGGTTGGCGGCTGAGAGCGCAGCCATGATCTTGAGCGCCAGCGTCCCACTCTTGAACTGCACGGGGGAGACGTTAACCGCGAGGCGGATGTCGCGGGGCCAAGTCGCAGCCTCCCGGCAGGCGGTCGTCAGAACCCATTCGCCGATCTCGTTGATCAGGCCGGTATCTTCGGCAACCGGGATGAATTCGCTTGGCGAAACCATGCCACGCTCGGGATGTCGCCAGCGCGCTAGCGCCTCGCAGCCGGTGATGGCGTTGTCTTTCAGGTTGAGACAGGGCTGGTAATAGACTTCAAGCCCGCCATGTGCAACCGCCTGCCTCAGGTCCATTTCCATGTCCCGCCGTTCCCGCACCTTTGCGTCCATCATCGGCTCGAAGAAGCGGTAGGTGCGGCGTCCGGCAAATTTGGCGGCATAAAGAGCCAGATCCGCACTTTTCAGGATTTGGTCGGGTGCCGTTCCATGCTGCGGCGCCAGCGCAATGCCGATGCTGGCGTTGGCGGTGAGTTGGTGGCCCATGCAGTCAAACGGCTCGCGGATGGCGTCGAACATTCTTGCTACGAGATCGGTGACACGTTCGACGGAAGAGACCTTGCTCTGCACGACGGCGAATTCGTCACCGCCGAGGCGCGCAACGAATCCATCAGCGCCAACGCACCGGCTCAGACTTGCCGCAACCGCCTTCAGCAATTCGTCGCCGACGAGATGTCCTAGCGTGTCGTTGACGCCCTTGAACTCGTCGACATCGATGTAGTGCACGGCGAGTTGATCACCATCCGCAATCGAGACGAGCTCTTGGCGCAGATGTTCCTGGAACATGGCGCGGTTTGGCAGGTCCGTCAGTGCGTCGTAGTGCGCAAGATGCCTGATGCGCTCCTCGATGCGTCGCCGCTCGGTGATGTCCTCATGGGTTGCCACCCAACCGCCGTCCGCCAGGGGCTCGCGGATGACCTGGATCGACCGGCCATCGGAAGTGTCGACGATCATCGAATTCCGCATGTGGCGGTTGCGCAGCACTCGCCTGACATATTTGTCGACGTCGTCGACGAAAAATCCAGCGGCCTTTCGATGCGCAACAACTTCGGGGAAGCTGCAGCCGGGCTTCACGACCTCGGCCGAGACACCATACATTTCGAGGAAACGCTGATTGCAGACTACGAGCCGTTGAGAAGAATCGAACAGCGCGAGTCCCTGTGGCATGTTGTTGATGGCACGGTCGAGGCGCTGTTTCTCCAGCGTCAATCTGTCCTGTGACATTCGGTGCTGTTCCGACAATTTGCGTACAGCTGCAAACAGGAGCACGACGATGGCGAACGCCGATGCGACGGCCATCGCGATCAGGGTGCTGGTTTCCTCGCGCCAGTCTGCGAGTGCCGCCGACACGGTGGTCGTGGCGACGACGACGGCCGGGAAAGTTTCCAACGCGCGCGACGAGCCGAGGCTGTCCTCTCCGTCGACTGGCCTCCTCAGGCGGCCGGAGTAACGATCGCGCTTCAATACACTCTGGAGGGTTGCATCGTCGGCTCCGAAATTCTTGCCGATCACGCCATCAACGTGGGGATAGCGCGCAAGCAGCTTTCCATCGCGTTGGAACATCGTTACCGCCGCCCCCGGTCTGAGCACGACGGAGGCGAAGAATTCTTCGAAATGAACGGGGTCGATGATTAGGTTGGCGACACCGAGGAATTCGCCGTTTGGAGCGGTCAGGCGGCGGACGATCATGGTTGTCCACGCGTTCGATACGCGGGTATGGACCGGCTCCATCAGCATGTCTGGTGAGCGCGGGTCGGATTTGAGAGTCCGGAAATGGGGGCGATCGGCGATGTTGATCTTTGGCACCGGCCACGTCGTCGATGTATTGATCAGATTTCCGTCGGAATCGAAGACGTGCAAGCCGCCGGCATAGGACAGCGTATCCATCTTCGAGTGGAGCATCCGATAGGTCTCACGGTTTGACAATTTTGTCCTGTATTCGTCGACGGTGGTGATCCCGATCGAGCGCACGTATTCGATCAGATCCTTCTGGACGACCTCCAAGTCTCGCAAGTGCTGATCCAAGTGGTTGGCCAGCAGCCGAGAGGCGTTCTCCAGCTCTCGTTCGCTATTGCGCAGCGCTCGTTCGCGGAAATTCTGTGCCGTCAATGTTGTGCCAATAGCGATGGCTGCAATCAGCAACATGCCGCCGATGATCAGCCAGCGGATCGGTTCGCTGCGGATCACGAGCGTGCGATTGAGGAGGCGCGGGCCATGGCTCGTCATGATCTTGATCGCTATTGTTCACACGCCAGGATCAGTCGTGAGATAGGTTAGGGGAGCGATGTGGAAATGAGGTTAGAAAGCGTGCTTAACGAAAGCCTAAGTGCAGCGGACCGCTGATCCTGCAATATCTAGTAAATTTGGGTCCCGGGCTCGACCGGGTTTGCTGATAGGTGCGTGTAGTCCCGGCATAGGCACAGGCGATTCAATTCTGTCGTGGCTCTCTGATGGCGAGTCTCGTCATTCGCGCAGTGGGCTGTGAAGAAGTTTTCATGGCTCCGCGCTTGCGTTCGTGTCGGCATTGCCGGGCCGGCTTGGGGTGCCCCTCACTTGAGTGACAAAGATTTCAGTCGTTGTTACTTGAGGCCGTTAACACACTGCTAACCTTCATTTCTGAAGACTCACACCTCAGAAGTGCACCGTCGCTTGTTGAAAACTCGGATTCGCTCTGTCTGCACGATCACAGAAGCGTGCGCGGGCCTCATTTCGCAGGGTTTGCGCGCTGTTCGGTTGTTCGGAAGTGTCCGAGTGCGATGGATTCGATAGCCGGAGGCGGCAACAATAGCCTATTGCGCGTCGCGCTGGTTTCGGCTTGCTTGGTCGCGGGTCGAACCGGGGGCAATTATGCAAACACGTTTTATGCTGGAAACAGAACTGCTTTGTGAGAACGGTGAGCGGCACCCGGCCACGTGGGAGTTCAAGCGCAGCCCGCGTCTGCGCAATTCGAATTTTGTGGGGGATGACGAGGTGGATCGCGAGAAAGACTTGCGTGGAGCCTTTCTCGATCTGATTGAGGCCAATGCGTGTTATGTCCCGTTTCGGTTCGATCATGCAGCGCTCTCTGTCAGACGCGGATTCCGGAGTCGTGCTGTTGATCCGTTTGGTTCTCATTTGACGCAAGAGTTTGCCGACCGCGTGATTGGTATGGAGTATGTCCACGACAATTCGGCTTCTTTGAAGCGCACGATGTCGCTTCTCAAAGAGTTGGCCCTTAAGCTCCGTGGCGGCACGCAGCTGGAGGGGCGCTTGCGCTACGCGGAATCAATGTAATCCGCCGGCGGGACCCGAGCTCCGGGCTGTTCTTTTGCGGTCATGGCGTTAGGGCCGAAGCACCGGGGGCCGTTGACACAAGGCTTGGCACGCGGTGAAGGCGGCTCGGGTCAATATTCAAACTTTCGGCCAGCCGATAGGGGTTGAGATCCGGCAGATGGCGGACCCTCAGTTGAGGGCTCAGCCGGGCCACATCTATGGGATGTGATCTCCTCCGATCTCCGGCCGGGTAAGACGGCATATTCTTACCAATATCATCTTGCCGGTCGTGATGGCGCGCTGATAAAGCACGCGCGGGGTCCCGGTCAGGACGAGTGGACATTGTTGAAAGCACCCGAACAAAAAAGCCCTGAAATTTCAACGGGCGCAAAGTATCCGGCCTTTCTCACCGTCTTTCCGTCCATCATGCTGCCGATGTTCCTGGCCGTGGTGGATCAAACCATTGTCGCCACGGCGTTGCCCGCAATCGCGGGCGAAATGGGCCAAGTCGAGCGCGCCTCCTGGGTCGTCGTCTCGTATCTCATAGCGACCACGGTGGCAGCGCCGATCTACGGTCGGCTCGGCGACTCTTTCGGCCGCCGGCTCTTGATGTTCGTTGCGCTCGGCGTTTTCATCGTCGCTTCGCTGCTATGCGCGGCGGCGCCGACGATCCCGCTCTTGAGCGCGGCGCGCATCCTCCAAGGGCTCGGCGGTGGCGGGCTGATGACGCTATCGCAAGCGCTGGTGGGCGAAGCGATTCCACCGCGCGAGCGTGCGCGCTATCAGGGCTATCTCGCCGCCGTCGCCGTCTGTGCGAACACGTTCGGCCCGGTGGCGGGCGGCTATCTCACCGAGCATTTCGGATGGCGCTCGATTTTTCTCGTCAACGTGCCGATCGGCCTCATCGCTCTCGCCCTGACGATGCGTCTTCCGGCCCGCAAGTCGGCTGAGCGCGTGAAATGGCGCTCCGATCCGGGCGGTCTCTTGTTCTTCGCGGCGTTCGTCGCCACGACGCTCTTCGCGCTTGAGCAGGTGCAACGCGCCGATATTTCGGCATTGCCGGCGGGCGGCGCTCTGTTGGCTATCGGGCTGATCTCGCTCGTGTTGCTGGTCCGTCACGAGAACCGCACGGGCCTGCCGCTCATTCCGCTCGGCCTGCTGCGCATGCCGGCGATCTGGCGGAGCGACGCGCTGGCCGCCTGTCACGGCGGCGCGCTGGTCTCGTTGATCACTTTCCTGCCGGTCTATCTTGCGGTCGTGCGCAGCACCTCGCCAAGCGAAACCGGTGTGCTGCTGGTGCCGCTCACCATCGGCATTGGCGCCGGTTCGCTAGTGACGGGCAGATTGGTCAATAAGACAGGCCGCACAACGATCTTCCCAATCGTGGGCGTCGCGCTGCTCACCATCAACATTTTGATCCTCGCCTTCTTTGCCCCATACATGAGCACTCCCGTCTTCGCCTTGCTGCTGCTGCTTACCGGGCTGTTTATGGGTACGGTAATGGGAGTGGTACAGGTGCTGGTGCAGTATGCGGCGGGCGGCCTGCGCCTCGGCGAGGCGGCGGCCTCGGTACAGTTCTCGCGCTCGATCGGCGCCGCATTCGGCACTGCGTTGGTCGGCACCATGCTGTTCGCCTTCCTCTCGATCCGCAACCCGGAGGCGGCACGCATTTTCGCGATGATGGTCGAACATGGCGGGCACGCTGCGCCGATGCTGTCACCCGAGCAACGGGCGGCCGTCCAGGCGGACATCACCGAGGCCTTCCGCGCAGCCTTCCTGCTGATCGCGCTGTTCACAACCAGTGGGTTCTTCCTGGCGTTGACCAATCCGCTGCGAAAGATCTAGACCGCATTATGCACTTGGATGAGAACTGGCCATAAGCCGCTGACAGGTCAATCCGCCATGGACGAACGTACCATCGACGCCTACTCGACGGCAGCCGGCCGCTTTGCGGCTGAATGGCGCGACCAGCCGTCACCAACTGACATGTACGCGTTATTGCAGCGCTATTTCATACCGGGCGGCAGGACTGCGGACATCGGCTGTGGCGCGGGTCGCGATGTCGCGTGGCTGAACGGTAACGGTTTTCCCGCCGTCGGCTACGATGCCGCCGATGGCTTGCTGGTCCAGGCCGCGGCCGATTACCCGTCACTCGATTTCAGGCGCGCTGCGCTTCCCGCGCTGGACGTCATCACCAACGGCACGTTTGACAATGTGCTGTGCGAAACCGTCATCATGCATTTGCCGCCTGCCGAGATCACCGAAGCCTGCGCTCGCCTGGTCGAAATCCTAAGGCCGGCAGGCGTGCTGTATCTGAGCTGGCGAGTTGCAGAAGGCGTTTCCATCCACGACGCCGCTGGTCGCCTCTATGCTGCGTTCGACGTGGCTCGGGTTCACGACGGACTGGTCGCGGCGGACATCCTGCTTGATGCAGAAGCGGTCAACGCGTCCTCCGGCAAGCGGGTGCACCGGATTATCGCCCGGCGGCGCTGATTGGAGCAAAGCTCACTAAGGCGCTTTTTTCTTGCGAACGCCGCTCGGCGTATCTTTGAACCTCGCGCGGAACAAACGATTGAAGTTCGAAATATCCGAGAAGCCGGCCGTCATCGCGACATCCAAGATTGTGCGATCGGTCTCCGACAGCCCCTTGAGTGCCTTTTGCAGCCGCAATTCGTTCACGACCTTGAGGTAAGAGCGTCCCGAGGCTTTCATCAGGCGTCGTAAGTAGGTTGCCGAAATGCCTTGGGAACGGGCCACCATTTCGATCGTGAGCCGAGGATCGTCGAAATGCGTCTTGATGTAACCGAGGGCCGCTCTGAGACGCGCGTCCGCGACCGATTCGAGATTGCTCTCGCCTATCGCACCCGGCCAGGAGACTGCGAGCGCGACGAAATCGAAAACATGCCGCTGCACGATCTCACGCGTCGCCGTCGCGGTGCCGAATTCCACGGCGCTGTCGACACCGCTCTTTCCCAGCGCCTGCAGATAGGCGCGCAGCAGACCGAGTGCTTCGTTTTGTGGTGACAGACGCCGCATCACAGCGTCATCAGGGCGTGTGCCCCGGGCCTCAAATTCCGCCCGCGGCATGAGCACGTTGATCCCCTTGAAGCTTGAAGGCGAGTCGATTTGGCTTGGCTCGTCACGGCGTGTCAATATCGCCTCGCCCCGCTTGAGCCGCAAGTGACACCCAGTCTGCTGGCAGTAAATCCCGCTCGATTTCGCAATTAAGAAGCTGAACATGTCGCTCCCGCTCTTGATAGCTTTGGGGCGGCGGACGGCTGTGCCGGCACAGAATTGGCATTCGATATCCGCCGGTCGATTGAGGGGTGGATTGAATGATGCCAAGAAAGGCACGTCGTTGAGGGGCTCGAAATCAATTGCCAGTACGGGCGGTCGAACAAACGATTCTCGCGATTGGCGAATAGAGGTGCAACGCGGAGCTTCCAAAATTTCTCTCCTCCAGTTACCGCGCCGTCCGCGCCTGCCTCTTCAGTGCATATGAGGCCTTGCTGTTGCGGGCCGCGCCAGCTTCCTGTCTCAGGCAGGATTTCACAGGGCTCTCGATAACGGCAAGGCTCCAGCCTGCTTGAGGGCTCCCAAGCAATTGAAGGTCTCCTCTGCAACAGTCTGGCAGACTGCTGGAGTGAACAAATCGCGCCAAGTAGGAGGACTGGTCTGTCGCGATAACGATTAGCGGGATACGCTGTCGCCCAACTGGCGATGCGTTTGAGGTTGCACTTGCTGGGCGGCCGGGGCCGCTTGCGGCCGGCGTTCGCGAGGCGCTCTCGCGCGCGGAACACACTGAAGTCCCAGTCTGCTACCTGGAACAGAGCTCCATGCGAGAGAGGTCGGACGCAAGGCAGCGCCGCGTGAAGCAGAGCTTTGCACGGTATATGAAACGTACTGGGCACTGACGTGCAGCGCGGTGCTGCCCGATCGCATCGCCGGATTGATATCAATTCACCGCGCGTAGGCCGGGTCGTGATCGCACGAACAAGCGCATCCTCGACTCCACCGACAGAACCTTTATGTCACCGTTGTCTCGTCAGGGGGCTCTCTCATTCGATCGAGATCAGGGAGTCATAACTCCGTGCTTGTTTTCTAAGCGTTTATCTGGAGACGTCGGATGCTGGGGGCGTTTCCGTCGCTGCGGGTTGCGCACTGGAGTCTGGGTCTCCGACATATCCAATCATAAGGATTGTCCCCGTTGGTCGATGTCGCAGTGCGTAGATGAAGGGCTTGTCAAAACTCACCGAGACAGCCTTCGGCCCGGCGGCTGTGCGTGTGGCTTCAGCTACGGTCGCTGCCGCCGCCTCCGTTCCGGCTTCGTCGACGGTAAGCCATGTCTTCTGCCGCACGCGACCGATTTTCAGACCGTCAGAAAAGCCGGGGAGCTGATTGGCAGAGGCGAGGCCCGGTTTCAGCCCCATCGCCGACAAAGTGTCGAGCAAGTCATTATCCGTCGCCCCCCCGAATTTCGGCAGGGACAGTGTTGCCTTCACATCGGCAAGATCAATGCCCGCCAGTAAAGTGACTGCCTCCCTGAAATCGGCGGCTTTTGCCGGTTCGCGTTGGGTTGTGACCAGCGTCAACGCGAAATTTTCATCAAGGTAGGGGAGCTCAACGGCGACGAACCGACCAGCCGTACCATAACCAGCCGAGTCAACCGCCCCCGACATCGTGGAACGTTCGGCCCTGGTGCCGTCCAGACGTGTAAAAGGTTTATCCGTCGTCTTGGACTTGTCGAACGGCGTTTTCCAGCAATCCTTGAAGACAAGCGCATTGACGGCGACCAGCGTCGGAGCCGAACCAGGCTCGAGGATGGATTTGATCCGTCCGTTGGTTTCTTTGGTCAACAGATCGTTGATGCCGTCGATGCCTGCCCTCGATTCGAAATCGATCGACTGTATGTCGACGTCTCCATCGGCCACGGCCAGATCCCTGATGCCAGGTTTCAGGCGAAGCCGGTGATCGACGAACACGGCATTGAATGATGAGAACCGGCGCGGATCCCGCTGAACCGCGAGATTGATCAATCGCGACTCCCGGCGCAACTCCTCGAGCTTGCCGGCTCCGGGAGAAAGGCGCATCGTCGCAGCAATCGCCTTGCGCAGAGCAGGGTCGGCGCCAAGATCGAGCGTGGACAGAACTGCCGACAGACCAAAGGGAGAAACGGACACGTTCTGGTTCTTCGAGGAAAGCCTCGTGATGAGGTCTATGGCGAAGCCGGCTTTGGCGCGAGCGGCCTCCTGGGCAATCGTTTGCTCTTCGAAGGCCTGCGGCGTACCGCACTCATTCACTTTGGCGGCTTCCTCCGCTGCAGTCTTCCCTGCGACCTGTTCCGCCAGCCTGGTCCTCACGTCCTTCAGACGTGGTCCGTGCGGCTCCTGTTTTGCACCCTTTGCGAGCAATGCCTGCGCCGGCGCGTCCGCAAATGCCGCCGAGAACTGGTCAGCAGAGCTTCCCACACCGAAAGCAAGGAGTCCCACGAGAACTCGGCAAGTCATGCTACGCATAATCGGTTGTCCTTCCGCCTTGAGCCGCTTCAACTTTATTGAAGAGCCCCACTTTTCGTTGCCTGCGCCGAACATGGTCACTCCGTTTTCGTTTTCGGTGCTGTGTACATGCCCTGCAAGCCGATCTGCATGGTTGGGCTCAAGGATCGTTCGATCAGATCCACTGCGGCGTTCGGAGAAACGCTGCTATCGAGCTGCCGAAGTCCCCCGATAAGTGCATCGAGGGGCTTCCCATCGGTGATGAAAACGGCATAGTCCGCCCCGAAAGGCTCCTTCGCCCTCATCTCGCCAAGCGGATGATCGGTGGGGAGGATCTTCGGATCCTTATCGAGCGGATATTGGAACTGAACCTTACCGTTACCCGAGATGATGATGAGAGCGTAATATTCAGGTCCTTCTGACGGCGCATTCAGTCTGCGAGCGTCCAGCACCAAAAGGCTCCCGGCGATATACCTCTTATCGCCCTGGTTCAGTTCAAGCGGGCGCTGGCGCGTCTTTGCCAACTCCACCAGTCGGCGTATCGCGACCTCCCGCTCGACCACCCCCTCAAGATCTGCTGGCGGTGGTGGCATCGAAATCAAGTCGCCGCCACTCGAAAGGACGTTGCCATTTGCACTGTCGTAGATGAGGTCCGCCTCGGCTCGGCTGGTAACGGGTTGGATTGCGAAGCCACGTTCCGGCCGATCAACGGCGTCAACAGGCTTACCAGTCTCTGTGTAGACCTTGACACGGCTGACGACTTTGTCAGTCGTAATCGGAGCAGGGCCCGACTTGAAATCAGTACCGAACTTGATGGCAATCCTGCCGAAGTTCTCTCGTGGCCGAAGATCCGGATTTTGTCCTTTGCCGTTGTCAAGCGCGCTGTTCTTGACCGACGCCATCACGTAGGACACCAAATCGCCATGGGTTAGCTCGGTCTTGCCGCCTCGCAGAGCAGCACCTTCGATGACGCGGGCAAACGCATAGGACAAGGCGCCTCGCCTGTTGCCGGATCCTTTCGGGATTTCGACCTCCGGCGCCCTGGAGAGTTTGTCGACTGCCGCCAGAAATGACAGCTGGTGAAGCTCCTTGTCGGTGTCGATTGGAGCAGGCAACTTGGTGATTTCAGGCTGGAGCGGATCCACGCCATCTGCATAACCATATGTGCCTGGCGCGAAACGTTCCGTGCCGTCTGCTGAAGAGGCGCTCGCGAAGAACGGCAGACGCGTCAATCCGCCACCGTGGCAGGTGTCGGCAACGAAGATCGTGCGCACGCCCATGCCATCGAGACGTTTCAGCCTGAGCGCTATTTCGACGCCGAAAATGCGCTCGGCACCAGAGCCGCCAAGACGGGCATCGATCTTGCCGTCGGCATCGGGAAGCGTCACGTTTCCGAGCAGAAAGACTTCGTGCCGTTCGCCCGGCTGCGCTCCCGGTGGATGCACGTTGCCCCAACTCTCGCTGCTGCCATGACCGGCGAACGCGATGATCGCGAGATCATCCTTCTTTGCCACCGTGATCATTCGATCGATTGCACTCAGAACGCTCTTCCGGGTCGCATCCCCGTCGATGAAGGTGGATACGTCCTGGACTCCGGCATTTTTTAGTGCGGATGAAATATCGTTTGCATCCGCGACCGCACCACGAAGGCTTGTTACGTTTTGATAGTGGTTGATTCCAACCACAACAGCATGCGTTTCAGCCGCGGCCTGCGAGGCATGAACGATTGCAAACCCGAGCACAACCGCACGAATCATCGTCATGTTGTCAGGTCGCCGCTTCATGATCCGCTCCACAGGTGGTTTCACCGGGCCCAATCGAATTCGACCCGCCTGCTGAGCTCGTCGATTTGCGTTTGGCTGTAGGTGTTGTCGTCGGACAATTTCCTCGGCTCCGAAAAACCTTTCCCTACGGTCTCGATCTTTGCTGCAATTCCGCTGTTCTTGAAGAAAGCCGCAACAGTGGCGGCCCTTCGCTTCGACAAGATCATATTGTGGGCTTCGCTACCGACATGATCAGTGTGCCCGATTACCGTGATCGAAGCTGGGCCTCGCTTTTTCAGAAACTCGGCAATCTCCCGAGCTGCATCGGTGCCGATCTTGGTCAATTGTGCTGAATTGAATTCAAACAGAATAGGCGCGGGAACGCGAATACCGACGGCTCCGCGTTCCACCGCGGCGCTGAAGACGCCACCGGGGTTGCCGGCCCGGTCCGCTGACGCGGTCACCAACACGCCTTGCGGCCCCGACGCGGCGAGATGCTTGGCCTCATCGGCTTCGGCAACGAGATTCTTCCTTTCCGCTTGACTGGCGTCGTTCCTCCACGCGCCAGCAGGTGCCTGGGTCTTCATTTGGTCCCAATCCGCAATCAGATTGATCGCCTCCTGGAAAGCTATCGTGGCTGCTTCAAATTTATTGGCCGCCCGAAGCATTCGACCCTTGAGCTCAAGAGCATGCCAGTCAGTTGCGAAATTGGCAGCCTTTTCTACGAGGGCGGTTGCGGCCGGTTTCGTCAAGGTACGATCAATTTTCTTCGCCTCGGACACCAGTTGTGTCGACAGCAACGCCTTGGCCCTGTCCTGCTCCCAGGGTTCGCATGTGACCGATAACTCAAGTCTTTGCACGAGCTGCTCGGTGTTCTGCCAGGATGGGGAGCGGGCAGCTGTTTCGATCTCCGCAAGTTCCGTCGGGCAGGCGGCGGGAGCCGACCCCGAATGTGCCGCAATGAGGATTGAGACAAGCATGCTTGCTATGGCAGGACGCATCTTTCATTCCCTTAAGTATGGCTGGGACAGGACGGATCAGTTGACGATGTCGTAGCTGACCTCCGCCGACCCACGATCGTTGATCCGGCTACCAGTAACTCCGTTATCGGGCCCGACCGCGTCGACGATGAGAGTAATTATCAGCGCAAGGTCACGAATAGTCTCCCCGTCGGAGTGAGACGCAATGATGCTGTCAATCTTTTGGCTCCTCGGAACGACGATGGCACGGAGCTTGTTCGGACCGAGCGGCGGCTGGATCTCAAATCGGTAGCCCATGTCGTATTGAGTAGCGGATGGGATCCGTAATTCCGAGGCCGCCTTGATGTGGGCAGCGTCGGTCCGCCCGTCGGGACCAGGGAAGGTCTTCGACGGATAGAGCTGATAGGCGGTACCGTCCGGATTTTCGTTGAAGACCACAAGCGAGCCCGACACCGAGGACGACACTCGGACCTGAATGTAGGACTTAACCTTGAATTTGTTGCCTTCGGCGATGTCGATGTGAACCTGGGCGATTTCGCTCGGTTTTGAATCCGTCATGGCCCCCTCAGTCAGAGCGCTGGCTGCCTCAGCCGGTCTGGACGGCAAAGGACCTCCATTTGCCCGGGCGAACTGTGCGTCGGGAACGTGCTGTTTGATCCACTGTTCGAAATTTCCGACAGAGGCATACACGCCATAGAAGCCTTGGCGGGCACACCCCTTGCCCCAACTGACGACGCCGGCTTGCAGTTGCTCTCCGGCTTCGTTGACCACGAACAGCGGGCCGCCGCTGTCTCCCTGGCAAGAATCCTGATCCTGTTCTCCGGCACAGAAGTTTGCCGCAGTGATCCTGTCTGCGCCGTACACTTGCCTGCAAGCCGGCTCACCGACGATTGGGATATCGACCTGCTTAAGCCGGGCCGAGACACTGCCGTTCTCGGACGTGAGTCCGAAGCCAATCACAGTAGACATTCTCTTATTCGAGACCAGTGTAGCACTGAGCGTCTGTGAGACGAGCTTTTGTCGCGGAGCGGACGCGGGAGAGTTTAGCTTCAGAAGCGCAATGTCGTTCAACATAACTTGCGGAGCGTAGGTTTCATTCAGCACGACGTCGACGACGTCAATGTCGCGCTTTTTCGAGGAATTCAGATCCTGCGTCCCTTCACGGATGAAATATGACGCCGGGTTACCCTCCTTCAGCATAGACGCCGCACAATGAGCTGCAGTCAGCATCCATTGCGTTCCGATAATCGTTCCGCCACAGAAAAAGCGAGGCGGTTTACCCGGCCTATTTTCGTAGATCGCCGCCATGCTGGGCCATTTGCCAAGCGGGGCGTCGATCCCGCCAACGATACGATCGCCGCTATCAGCATGTGCAGCAACGATATCATCGATCGTTGGTCCGTCTGTCAGGTTGTCCGTTTGAGCACAGACAGGAAACGTCAACGCCAGGAAAACCGGAATTGTCAAGCGCGCGTTTGGCCGAAACAGACGGCTGGCTTTGGCAATGAAAGCCGGACGCATAAGGGCATCTCCGATCATGTAACCAAGGTGTGTGCTGGTGTTTGCAGGAAGGGCGACGGTTTTCGATCCACCGCCCTTCGCTTCCTTCCGCTACAGTGCAATCATTGGATCAAGCAGGAATGTGGCCATCCGATGGATGGACCCTCGACGTATTTGGTTGACTCAGTCAGTTTGATCCGTAACCGATAAGCGTCTTTATGTTGGCGACGCAGTTGCCCGCGATCGTTCGTGATGCACCGGCATCTGATTCTTCCTTAAAATCCTGGCGCTTCAACCGGGGCAGCCTTCATCTCAACCGGTTGCCGACAGTCTTGCGCTGTAACAAGGCGGAATGTGTAACGCTCCAAATTGGCCTTGTGAAGCTCGGCCCCCGCTTAATCCCATTGTCCCCCTGCAAACCGATTGGAGACCAGCCCCTTTTCCTGGATCGGCTCCTTCGGCTAAGATCGGTCGGCGTTTCCAAGGAATCGACGCGACAGTTGAACGTCTGGACAGCACAGATTAATGACGCGGAGGACGACATGGAGCAGGACTTTGGGGGCGGGATCTGGCATTTTTTCGAACAATCCTGCACACTGGGGGACTTCCTCGCCTTCGAACTTCCATTGCAGGACCTTGAGATACAGCCTTCATGATTCCGAATGACATATTTTCCGACGAAGCAGCAGTCGAGGCCGACCTTATGTTGCAGGAGTGCCTGCTGTGGTCACGGGCTGAGCTGTTCGAGCGGCTGACCTCCGCAAGCCTCTCCGAGAACCAGGATATCCTCGAGACATTGCGCATCGACGCGATGGCGCAATTCGTTGAGTTTTTCTATCTGATACGGGCTCGCAAGATTGAAACGGTCGATCAACTCACCAGGTTGGCGGAAATTCACAATGAGCATATCGATCTTCTTTGTCGTGACGCGCCAAAGTTGAAGCGCCTGGGGCTGCGCAAGGATCGTTTACTGGATGCGATCTTCACCTCCGATACGATGCCGCGACTGATCGA
>JGI24705J35276_12238131_pt1 | contig 16359 bp, 5 predicted proteins | sample TergutNt197P4_FD_35276 | JGI IMG/M metagenome (IMG submission 35276) | reverse complement strand
GAGGTAAGGCAGGAGTGAGGTAAGGCAGACTTAAAGAGGGACGCGATATGCGCCCCTCGTAAATATTATGGATGAGGTTAAAGGCTGATCAGGTCAACAAGCTTCTTTTCGTTGATTTCATCGGCATATTCGGAATCCATTTCACGGATGCCGGCTGGGAATTCATATTTTTCCATCCTTTCCATGAAAGGATCCGGATCGAAGCTTTCGGGTCCATGGACGCCAACGAGGTTCCAGATGCCTTTGGCCACAAGCTCAAGCATTATTACAGGTCCAACTGCCGTCTGCGAAACCACAGAATTTGTCGTATACTTTCCGATGCTCTCTTGGTTGTCTGTGACCTGATACAGGTAGACCGACCGGCGTTTGCCATCCTTTTTGCCGGTTACCCATGCTCCCGCGCACCCTTTCCCGGTCATGTGCAAAGTTGAATCAACGGGAGACGGCACTACTTTCACAAGAAAATCCCTCGGTGTGATCTCTGCGTCGCCAACCTTGATTTTCCGTTTTGCATCGTCCATGCCCACCGCTTCAAGATCGAGCAGCAGCTGCCGCATTTCCCTTGGGACGCCGTACTTGAACGTTACCCTGTTGCAGTCGATGACACGAGGGACTAGCATGACTTCTTCGTGCTCGACGTTGATGACCTCGACATCGCCAATGCCGCCAGGGAAGTTGAATATCTCCGGTTCAGAGAAGGGCTCTGTCGTAAACCAGCCTTTCCCTTTTTCCCAGATCGTCGGAGGGTTCAGGCATTCTTCAATGGTAGTCCATACGGAGAACCCGAACAGCCCGTCAGCGCCGGCGTAATTGTCGCCGTCTCTTATATTGACTTCGTCAATTTCGTCAAAGAGGTGCTTCGCCGCAAATTTGGCAAACACGTCAGCCATGCCCGGTTCTACACCGGACCCTACGATGGCAATGTTGCCCGCTTTTTCCCACGCCTCGTGCCTTTCGAACTGATAGTCCCCAAGCTTGATGTGCGCCAATTCATAGGGTTTTTCCGGGTGCCTTGTTGAAAGGGTCATAGCGCAGTCGAGATACCCCACCTTTGCTTCTAGGCACGTGTCGAATATGGTCTCGTTGAACAGCGGCTCGACAGCGTTCATCACGTATGTGACGCCATGTTTCTTGATGACATCCTTGATGCTGTCAGGGTTTCGAGCATCAATTTTTTCAGGCACGAATTTTCCGCCGCCGCAAATGTTGTTAGCGACTTCCTCTGCACGGGCTAGGTCGTAGTCGGAGATTACGATTTTTTCTGCCCAATCCCCCTCTTTGCCCGCTCTTTTAATTATAGCGGCTGCTGACGTGCCTACCCCGCCGGCTCCAATAATCAATAGTTTCATCCTTTCACCTCCAAAAATTAATTATATACAGCTATTTTCTGTCAATCAATATAAGCTCCGCACTTAAACCGCGCAGCTTGAACCACAGGTTCAGCGTGTCAGACACCGTGATCTCGCTTGCTTCGATGTTGGGGAGAGTGCTCCAGCTGTTGAGCAGCGCCTGCCTTTTGTTAAGCGTACCCGAAACCTTCAGCCAGTCGTCGCATGCGCTCAACACGTTTTGTTTCGTCATTTTATACCTGATTGCCTTGAAATTTCCGGATATTCCAACACACTTGATCAGGATTTCCGCTTCGTCGTCAAAATTCTTGAGTTGGTCGAGGAAGCTTTCCTTCCCGATTGGCCCTGTCAGTTTGTCATAAAAGTCTTCACTATAATTATACACCAAAATACTGAGGTTGGAAAGATCAGAAGGATTGCTCGCGGAAGTTGAAACCATGCACAAGCGGTTGGAAAAAAGCATGTGCTCATTCAAGTTTTTGAAAAGGTTGAAGGGCCTCGCCGCAGCTTTCATTATTTCCAGTTCGAACATCTCTTTTGGGAACAAGCGCCTTTGCCGCTTGTCCGACATGCAGTCAGCTAAGTCGAGGTTAAATACGCTTGATTTGAGTTTGCTTTCGCCAATGTGCTCATTTGGCAAGCCCATTAGCTGCTTTTGAACCGCATCTTCAACGGCCGACTGCGGGCATCGGTCATAAGTGGCGATGCTTTCTGTGCTGTTCGCTTTGCCGGCATGCTTCAGCCTGTACGCGGACGGTGCCATGCCATACCGTTGACGGAAGTGCTTTATGTAGTACCTGACAGCAGAAAAGCCGCATTCGCCAGAAATCGCACCGATTTTTTTGCTCGTTCCAATCAGCAGCTTTTTGGACTCTTCAACCCTGATAAAACCCAGAAGGTCTTGGAAGTTCATTCCGGTTGCGTCCTTAATGGCGTGAGAGAGGTAAAACATGCTGAGATGCTCGCGTTCCGCTATTTCGCTCAAAGTCAATTTTCGCTTGAAATTCTCATACATGTAGTCCATAATCCGATTAAGCCGCCCGGCAAGAACTATGTTTCCTCTCTGCCCGGTTTCGTTCTCATATTTGCCGTCTTTCGCCTGAAAACACCTGAAATTTGACATGAGGCAGGAAATCAGGTTGTGCGTATTTTCAATGACAATGTGTTCAAAGCCGTTGACTTTATGCAGAAACGCCATGATTATTTGCGCTAATATGCCCCGTAGCAGGTCAAGGTTTTCGTTATTGCCGCCATTTGCCTCTGTGAGGAAAAAACAACTCGCTAAGTCTTTGTAGAAATCGGAAAAATACAAGGCATCTATTTGAAGCAGCAGCACCATGTTGTCTTCGTAAGTTTGATAGTAGCTGTGAATGTCCTTGTTGTTGATGACCCGGATGTCCCCCTGCTTCAGTACGCGCGAGCAGCAGCCGCGTTTTAATGTGACAGTGCCAGCTAGGACATATACAATTTCAATGTCAGCGTGGAAGTGTATGGGGTATTCTTTTACGTTGGCGACGAGGGCGTTTACAGGCAAGCCTTCTTTGTAGGATATTCTTTCCTTAAGCATTTTAATGTTCTTCTCCTTCGTGTACGCAGCAGCAAATTTTGGTGCCGAGTAAACCCGTGTTCGCATTTTGACAAACAATTTTCAACAACTTTAAATCGTGATAGTTGTCAGGTTCGAGCCATTTTTCCACATGCATTTTTAAATTGTATACAATCTTTTCCACCCATGGCTGTGGATAGTTAAATTAAATTTTGCCGTTCAAATTCAAGGATTTGCAGGAACTTGACTAATTTTACAAGTATCAGTTTTCCACAGGCAGTTCTTTCATTATTTCCGCTCTCGAAATAATGTAAGGGCTTCTATTTATTTCCACTGGTGAACAAAATTTCAAAATGCGCTTTGACCGATACGTCGCTGTTTTGCATCATGAATTCTGCATCTGGGGAATTCTCATCGCTAATCGTTACGCCGCCTGAGACGACCTCCCAGTGCCCGAACTCAAAACCTTCGTTTGCGACAGCGCTTATCGACACGGTATCGCCTAGGATCGCTGCTCCCGGTGTCGAGCTCGCAGTTCCACGCTCGGCGTCGTTAGCGCTCACCGTTATGGCATGCTCTGCCGCCGAATGATCGGCGTTCGCCGTGTCCGATGCAGGATCATTTTCTGGCACCGTTGAGTCGGATGCCGGGCCTGCGCCCTGTTGCTTGAAATTCGCTTTGACATGGACATTGCTGTTTGGCATTGCAAACGACGTGTTCGGCGAATCAATGCTTTTCAGAGCAGCGCCGCCGGAGACGACTTCCCAGAAATCAAATTCGCAGCCAGGGCGCACTATGGCCCTGAGGTAGACTGTAGTGCCTTTCACAGTCGCATACTGGCCTTTGCCCCAGCTGATGAACGAACCTTCCACCCCTCCATATGCAGGGTCGTTCACGCTTGCCGATACGACGGGGAAGCTATAGTCCTTCGGGCATGAGGGGAATTTGCTGCGGCTCCACTCCCTGTAATCCTCGTTTTGCGTTTTGCCGCTTATCGTGGCGTCGGAGTCAAGAAAGTAAAAATAGCTGATGTACGATTCTTGATCGTCCCAAGTATTGTCCACATGGTAATAAGAGCCGCCAAGTTTTACGAGGTTCCAAGCATGCTGGCCGCCTTGGCTGGGCACCTGCCCGTAAATAAAAATGCACTCTATGCCGAGCCCGTCGAGCAGGAACTTGAAAGCGTCGGAATAGCCGGCGCAGACAGCCGTCCCCAAGATCAAGCCCGCCCAACCCAATTGATGTTCGTATTGGTACTGCGACTTAGTCGGTTTCCACGTCGACTTGTGGTCGGAAAAGGCGTTGTTGTATGTTATATTATCGCAAATCCAATCATGGATAGCCTGAATTTTGTCATAATCGTCCATACCGGGCACTATCACTTGGGAATAGATTTGAGCGCGCTTTGAAAGCATGTCCCGGTAGTCGCTCTCCTTGATCGCATAGCCGCAGCTATTGTAGTAGAGCCCGTCAACAAGTTCGTTTCGGTATGTTTTGCTCCAGCCTTCGGCATTGTACTGTTCCGGATCAACATACCCGGCCGGTTTCTCGCCGCCGTTTTCGCCAAACGACTTGAGCAGCAGGGTAACTCCGATGTCCTTGTATTCGCCGCTCGCCGAATCCCACACTACCATGTTTGGGATTGTCAGAGCGTTGTATGTGTATTGCGCTATCTGTTCCCGCGTAGCCGGCGCGGAGAAATCGCTGACTCTGGTCCCAGTCAGTATCTCGATGCCCTTCGATTGCGCCTTGCCCAATGTGTTGCTCATCCAGCTTGCGCCTTCAAACTCGCCACATGCACCGTAGCCGATGGACGCAAGCAGCATTTTGGCCATCTGCGCCGCCGTCACGTTGTCCCCCGGTCCGAAGCGCCCATCACCGTATCCTGCTATTATGCCCTTTGATGCACAGTATTCGATGCAAGGATTTGCCCAGTGTGCCTGCGCAACGTCGTTGAAGCTTGAGGGTGCGCTTTTTAGCGCGTCGGCTGCTTCGGTGCCGATGAGGATGTAGCAGATGATCTTTGACGCCTCCGCACGGGTGACGTTCCTGCCCGGCCGGAACGTATTGTCTTCATACCCAGCCAATACGCCCAGTCCCGACAAAGCCTCCACAGCTTCCGGGTATGTAATGCTGCCAGAATCACTGTATTCTGCATAGTTTGAAATTTGCCCTGCCGATGCAAGCTGCCCAGTCGGTGCAGCAGCTGCAACGAAAACCAATAACAGCGCAAGCAAAAGAGAGGCGGCTTTTTTCATTTTGACCATTGGCCTGTTTCCTTCCCTGCCAAAGCGGGCCTTTGCCATGTGCGTGCGCATGCACCGCCCGCGTTGGAACAAGATTATTATACCAGACAATTAAGCGGAGCACAATAATTTGATGCTATCCAGCAAAACAGTTTGACGAATTTCATCAAGAATTATACAATAGACTCAAAGAAGCTACATCTAAGTCTATTTTTTTGGAGGTTTAAAAATGAGTTGCAAAAAAACGAAAAAAATCTTGTGTTGGGCGCTTGCCCTCGCTATGATCCTCTCCTATGGCATGTTTACGTACGCCGACGTTGATGATTCTGCGATGGCGTACAGGGCTGCCGCCGTCTACCATGTGGCGGCGAGCGGCAGCAATGCGTCAGGGGACGGTTCTGCGGCCGCGCCTTGGGCGACGCCTGCCTACGCGGTAACGCAAATGATCGGCGGCGACACCCTGCTGATCCACGAAGGCACATACGCAGGGTTCACGGTCACGCAGGCTTTGACAGGCCCGTCCAAATCTGAAATGACCGTGATCAAGGCGGCCGGCGACGGCGAAGCAAAGATCGACGGCGGCGGGTCAGGTACCGTACTGACGCTAAACAACGTTGGCAATTTGCTGGTTGAGGGGCTCACTGTGAAGAACGGCAGCGTAGGCATAGGGTACCAATCCCAGCAGGGCGCTGCTTATGACGAGCTGGTTACGGCATCGGGATTCAGCTATGAAGACCCCGGCACGACCGGCCCGTTTGACAATGTTGTGATAAAAAACAACTTAGTTTACAACATCAACGGCACGCACGCCATATCGGTCTACGCGCGCAACTACAATGCGCCGATCTCAAACTTTGTGCTTGACGGCAACAAGGTGCACTTCTCCCGCTGCGGCTCCAGCGAGGCAGTCGTGCTCAACGGCAACGTGGACGGGTTTGCGGTCAGCAACAACCTGATACACAACAACAACAACATTGGCCTTGACCTTATCGGCGGCGAAAACACAGCCCGCCTGCCGTCGGGCGACACCGGGTTTGACGACAGGTCCAAGTACGACTGCGCGCGCCACGGGCTCGTATTCAACAACGTGATTTTTTCAAGCCGAACGATAAACAACACCGCATACTGGGCAGAAGGCAGTGCCGGGAACGTCAACGGCATCCATTTCTCAAGCGACTACGACAGCAGTTCCGGCGGCATCTACGTGGACGGCGGGCAGTACATCGATATTTTCAACAACCTTGTGTGGGACAACGACATAGGCATAGAAGTTGCGACTGAACACAGGGAAAGCGACAACTTCTACGTCAGGGGCGTTAAGGTTCACGACAACCTCATAGCCAGCACCACCGGTTGGGTCGGGCTCGCTTTCGGCGGTTACTCCAGTACGCTAGGCTACACAGAACAGTGCGAGTTCACAAACAACATCTTCTACGGCAACGGTACCAACCTGGGCATTCAGAAGAGCCGCAACAACAAAATCGAGGGCAACATATTCGTGGGCGGTTCTATTGGGAGCATCAACGCTGCAGCCAGGCTCACCACCGATTGGGGGTACAATATATTCTACAACACCAGCGGCAACATATTCACCACAACGAACATGACGCAAGCCATGATAGACAAGCAGGTGAGAGATCTTACTGCCAGCCCGCTGGCAGATCCCGCAGCCGGCGACTTCAGCTTCGTTTCGGGTCTGCTTGCCGATTCAACCGTTGACACCAGCGGTTATGCCGGCGGCTTTGGGCTTGATTTCGGAAAGTGGGAGCTGCCTGGCGAATTCTTTGACCTTTTCGGAGGGTTCACGGATGCCCGCGCTGAACTGCTGGCCGCAAGGACATTCTTGCAGGGCAATCCGCTCAACATGGAAGAGGCGTATTTCAACGGGAACCTCAGGGATTACCTTACAGACCAGCTCCACAAGGCAGGCTACCCGAATTCCCAAGTCCTGTACATCCTTCAGACCAGCGACAACAGCAGCACGTCTGGCCTTGGGTACATGCCGGACGGCAGCAACTCGAACGGTGCGACAAATGGCATTGTAAACCGCATGCTTCCCGGCAACGGCAACAACGCAGTGCTGACCAAATATGGCGAAGTAGAGAACGGCAGGGCAGCCGCCAACGGCAACATCAACAAGGCCCTCTACGACTCAACGTTTGCCGGCATGGCTTCTGGTACAAGCAGGAATTACGCGTACCTGATCGAGATAGCGACTTGGTACGGCGAATACGACTACGCAAACGAAGTGGCTGCCATAAGGATGAACATGGCAAAACCAAACACGTACCATGTGGCGACAACGGGCAGCAACACTGCCAATGGTTCAGAGTCCGCGCCGTGGGCGACGATTACTTACGCGCTGACGCAGATGAAGGGCGGCGACGTGCTGCTCGTCCACGCCGGCACGTACTCCGGAAGGTACACAATCCCAGCCGGCCTTTCCGGCACTGACTACATGCGGACGACAATAAAGGGCGCAGGAGACGGTGAGGTTGTACTGGACGGCGGTGGCACAGGCACTGTATTCTCCATGAGCAACCTAGCGAACGTAACGATCGAAGGGCTTACGATCAGGGATGCTTCGGCTGCCATAAACTATTCGACGGCCAAGGACGCCACAGCCCTTGCTGCCGCAGCGGCTGCATACAACAGGGAATTGCCCCCCAGCGGCACGAACGTCAGCCCGTACAGAAACATAACCATCAAGGACAACAAGATATACAACATACACGGATCGGGGCAGTCGGTGTACGTGATGGGGCAGAACTACATGGCGCCGGTGACCGGGGTCGTTATCGACGGCAACGAGGTCTTTGGCAACCGCACCCATTACAGCGAAGCCATCACCACCAGCGGCAACGTGGACGGGTTCGACATCTGCAACAACCTCATCTACAACAACAACAACATAGGCGTCGACATGGCCGGCTTCTACAGCGCCGCCAGGATACCCACTGCAACAGCAAGCAATTCAAACCTGTTTCCTGATCCGGCGGGGACGCCACTGGGCAATGCGGGCCGCGACAGGTACAACAGTTCCAGGAACGGCAGGTGCTACAACAATGTGGTGTTCGGTTCCTGCGTAATAGACAACGATGCGTACTGGGAGCAGGACGGCGGCTACCTTGGGACGAGCAACGGCCCGAAGGAGGGCGAGTATGACCGCTGCTGTAACGGCCTTTACGTAGATGGCGGCCAGAACATTGAGATATACAACAACTTCGTATTCGACTGCGACATCGGCATAGAAGTGTCCACAGAGCAGGGCCATCCGAACTATTGGGTAGGGGGCGTATATGTCCACGACAACATCCTAGCCAGCAACATGGGATGGAACGGCCAGAGCCTCGGCGGGCAGAGCCTTGACCCGAATTTCGATCTGGGCGGCGTGATGGGCAAGACCGTAAACAGCAGGTTCGAGAACAACATCCTCTACGGCAATGCTGTGAATTTCAACGTCCAGCACACAGAGGGCAATACGATTAAGAACAACATCATCATGGGCGGCGGCGCCGCCGTCATGGACTGGCTCGACACGTTCCTGCACGACGCAAACAATTTCGAAGCCAACATCTGGTACAACGACCCGGCTTACGGCGTAAGCGACGCCGACTACTACAAGGAACTCGACTGCATCGAGGCGACACAGCTTGCCAAGCAGGTCAAGCTTGACGCGCCGCCGCTGGCCGACCCGAGGCATGGGGATTTCGCTGTGACTTATGCCGACAAAACTTTCGGCACCGACCCGGGAAGCTGGGAAGGCACCGACTGGGCAGGCAAAGCATGGAAGTTCGACACGAGCCGCTTCGGCATTTACGCAAGCTACCGCGACGCCTACGACGAAATGGAGGCGGCAGTCGAATACCTCCAGACGTGCCAGCTCCTAGATTTTGAGGAGATCGTAGATGCGGGCTACAGCAACCTGCGCGCATACCTGACCGACGCGCTGCACGACGCTGGTTTTGAGAATTCCTCAGTGCCCTACATCCTCAAGGTTTGGGCGCCGCGAGGCAACAGGGTCGACGGCTGGTTGTCAAACAGCGTGAGGACCAACGCCACCTATGCGACAGACCCCTACGGTATAGTAAACATGATGAACCCGGACGCCGGCAACAACCTGATGCCCAGCAACGACAGGGCTGCTGCCAACGGCAACATCAACAGCACCGTCCTCATGGACAGGTTTGCCGCAAACGGCCACACCGGGTACAAATACCTTGTGATGGTCGCAACGTCATTTGACGGCGGCAAGAAGTACACTCAGGGTGACACGAGGGGAGGCGTCAACATAGGCCTGAACGGCCCAATTGCGGCCCTGGACCTCAGCGTTCCGGCTGTCAGCGGCATCGAGGGCGACGTCTGCTTCACCCTGTCCCTCGGCAATGCGCTGAACGTACTTGGCGTTGAGCTGGAATTCACAGTCGACGGCAGCCTGCTGGCCAGCAAGGAGTTCTTAACTTTGAACGGATGGACATCTGTTGACGGCATCGCTTGGAAGAGCCTCGGTGGCGACACGTGGCAGGGCTCTGTCACATTGGCTTGCCCTTCGGGGAGCAGCAAAGGTTTCATGGCGAAAGACATGACAGGCATTGCCCAATTCGTCTTTGTCCCGAGGGGAGAAGGCGAAGCTGTGATGAAGCTGACGAAAGCAAGCGTTGTCGGGCTTGACAACGACAGCGACATGACTACCAGGCTCAGGCACAAAGTCATAAACGACGAAGCAGCCACGCAGATCACGCAGCTAATATACTCGAAATACGACTTGAACAAGGACAACAAGGTAGACGCGCTGGACCTCGGTATCATGCTGCTGTACTGCGGCTTTGGCGAGAATTCCCCTGGTTGGAGCACTTTGGTGAAAGTAGTCGATTCTAAAGGCGGCAGCGTAACCCCAAGCATGTGCGACGTGAATGGTGACGGCAAGATCGACATGCTGGATTTGCTTGACCTGTTCATCCATTATACGAAATAGCGCGAGCAGCAAACATTCGGGCTCGGGATTCAATTTTCTATTTGACGCGGGCTGTCAAGATTTATATAATAGACGTGACAGAACTGTTATATGGGCGAAGAACAAAAACGCGAAGGAAGGTGAGAGTTCGCAACCAGACGAGGTTAACCCCGTTCCCGCAAAACGAGGCTGAAAACAGAGAACCCCAACTCCAGAAAAAAAGAGGCAGAAGTTTTTCAACACTTCATAAGGAGGTTATAAAGAAATGTATCAAAAAGGAATGAAGAAGTTCCTGTGCTTCACGCTTGTGTTCGGCCTGATTTTTTCTTACGGCGTATTTGCCTATGCAGACATAGGCGGCGCTGACGGATTCGTGCCGGACACAGAAGAAGCGGCAGATGTGCCAGAAGCGGCAGATGTGCCAGACATAGCTGACGTACCGGATGCGGCTGACGTACCGGATGCAGTAGCTGTGGCAGCTAGAGACGCCGCTGTCTACCACGTTGCGGCAAACGGCGCCAACGACGCCGCAGGCGGTTCCGAAGCTGCCCCTTGGGCGACGATAGCCTACGCCATCGGAAGGATGGCCCCCGGCGACACGCTGCTGGTCCATGGAGGCACGTATGCGGGTTTCACAGTCACCCAGGCTCTAACAGGCCCGTCTAAAACTGCGATGACTGTGATCAAGGCAGCGGGAGACGGCGAGGTGAAGATTGACGGCAGCGGGACCGGCACCGTAGTGGCGATAAACAACGTGGGCAATTTCATGCTCGATGGTTTCACCGTCAAAAACGGCAGCGGGACCGGCATCGCCGTCCAGTCCCAGCAGGGGACGGCCTATGACGCGCTGATAACGGCAGCGGGCTTCAGCTACGACAACCCCGACTCCATAAGCCCCTTCGACAACGTGGTCATTAAAAACTGCAAAGTCTACAACATCAGCGGCACCCACGGGCTTTCCGTGTACGCGCGCAACTACAACGCTCCGGTGTCGAATTTCATACTTGACGGAAACGAGATGTACTTCAACCGCTGCGGCTCCAGCGAGGCTGTTGTGCTGAACGGCAACGTGGACAGGTTCGTGGTGAGCAACAACCTGATACACAACAACAACAACATCGGCCTCGACCTGATCGGCGGCGAGAGCACAGCGCGCGGCCCGACGTCCTGGGGCTCGACCGGCTTTGATGGCCAGCACAAGTACGACAACGCCCGCAACGGCAAGGTGTTCAACAACCTGATATTCGCCAGCCGCACGATCAACAACCAGAACTACTACAACGAGGGGTCCCAGTTCACGCTGAACGGCATAAGGTTTGGCAGGGACTATGACGCAAGCTGCGGCGGCATCTACGTGGACGGCGGCCAGAACATCGAGATATACAACAACATCGTTTACGACAACGACATCGGTATCGAGGTGGCAACCGAACACAACGAGAGCCAAGGATATTACTGCAGGGGCGTGAAAGTCCACGACAACCTGATCGCCAGCACCGTAGGCTGGGTAGGCCTAGCTTTCGGCGGCTACGCTTCAGGCCTCGGCTACACCGAGGACTGCGAGTTCAAAAACAACATATTCTACGGCAACGACACCCACATCGGCATGCAGAAGAGCAGGCGCAACCTCATAGAGGGCAACGTCTTCATGGGCGGCGGCACCTCGCTTGGCGTTGAAATCACCAGCGCCAGAGGGCAGAACTATTTCAGCTACAACGTTTGGGGCGTCACCGGAAGCGGCGTAACCAGCGCGAACCTGGGTGCCGATTGGTTTGCCAGGCAGATATTCCCGGCGTCCGGCCAGACTCCGCTGAAAGACCCGGTACACGGCGACTTCAGCTTCAATCCGAACGTGATCCCGGCAACGGCACCCGACTTGACCGAATACTATGCAGCCGGCGGCACCTTCGGCATTAACATCGACAATTGGCCGCTCTTCGACAAGTTCGTGGAAGTGTACGGGAAATACGTCGCGGCGCACAACGAGCTGATGGCGGCGAGGACGTTCCTGCACAGCGCACCGTTCAGCATGGAAGGGGCGTACTTCGACGGGAATCTCAGGAGTTACCTCACTGAGCAGCTTCACAAGGCTGGCTACACCAACACAGAAGTGCTGCACGTCACCCACACCACCAACCTGGCGGTGACCACAGGCGCCGCGAACACGCAGCACATGCCTGACGGTGCAGAGTCGACTTCAGCAGGCTGGACAGGCACCAACGACGGCATCGTCAACCGCCTGATGCCAAACAACGGCAACAACGCCGTGCTGAGCGCTTACGGCCCTGCCGAGAACAACAGGGCGGCCACCAACGGCGACATCAACAAAGACCGCTACGACTCCACGTATGCCAGCATGGCTGCGGGCAGCAGCAGGAACTACTCGTACATGATCGAGATAGCGACTTGGTACGACGACCTCTTCTACACGAACGATATAGCAGCCATCAGGATGAACATGGAAAAGCCAAACACTTACCACGTAGCGACTACAGGCAGCAACTCCGCTGCCGGCACCGAAGCTGCTCCATGGGAGACGATAACCTACGCGCTGACTCAGATGAAGGGCGGCGACACGCTGCTCGTCCACGCCGGCACGTACGTAGGTAGGTATACCGTACCTGCCAGCCTCGCAGGGCCTTCCAAAAAGAAGATGACTGTACTGCAAAGCGCCGGCGACGGCGAAGTCATACTCGACGGCGGAGCCACAGGGACGGTCGTAACGTTCACCAACCCGAGGAACATCCGATTTGAAGGGTTTACTGTCACAAACGCCACGAGCAACGGCATATACCTGTCCACTTCCAGCGACGGGGCGACCAACGACATGGTAGTCAACACCTTCAAGTACAACAGGGACATGCCTCCAAGCGATACAAACATCAGCCCCTTCGACAATGTGGTCATCAAAAACAACACTGTGTACAACATCAACACGTCGAGCCACGCGATAGGGTTTTATGCCGCCAACTACATGGCGCCGGTGACGAACCTAGTCATTGACGGCAACAAAGTCTGGGGCAACCGCACTTACTGGAGCGAAGCCATCGTGGTCAACGGCAATTTTGACGGGTTTGACATCTGCCACAACTTTGTCTACAACAACAACAACATCGGGATCGACATGATCGGGTTTGAAGGCACGGCGAGGACGCCCACCAGCGGCGCTGCGAACCTTTATCCAGACCCGGCCGGCACCCCAAGCGGCAACTTGGGCAGGCACAGGTTTGACATGGCCAGGAACGGCAGATGCTACGACAACGTGATATTCGGCTCCTGCACCATAGACAACGAGGCTTACTGGGAGCAGGACGGCGGCAGGCTGGGCACGAGGATAGGCCCTGCGGAAGGCGAATTCGACCGCTGCTGCAACGGCATCTACTCCGACGGCGGCAAGAACCTTGAGATTTTCAACAACCTCATCTGGGACTGCGACATCGGCATTGAGATATCCACAGAGCACGGCCCACCTGAAACCTACTGGGTCGAAGGCATGTACGTGCATGACAACATTATCGCCAACTGCGTTGGTTGGAACGGCCTTTCGATGGGCGGCCAGAGCGTCGACCCGGCATTCCACCTCGGCGGCGTGATGGGCAAATGCAAAGACAGCAGATTCGAGAACAACATCCTCTACGGGAATGTGGTCAACATGAACATCCAGCAGACTGAAAACAATACGATCAAAAACAACATCATCGCAGGCGGCGGCGCTGCCACCATGGACTGGCTCGCACCGTGGCTCCAAGAGGACAACAACTTTGAAGCGAACCTTTGGTACAACGACCCGCACTTCGGCGTCAGCGACGAGGACTTCTACCGCGAGATGAACCGCATAGCAGCAGACCAGCTGGCTAAACAGATAAAGCTGGCGGCATCTCCGCTCAAAGACCCGAGGGCAGGCGACTTCACCGTGACTTACTCAGGCGCGGGCGGGCCGTTTGGCACAGACCCAAGCAACTGGAAAGGCGTGGACTGGAGCGGCAAGGCGTGGCAGTTCGACATGGGCTACTTTGACCTCTACGCTGATTTCATTACAGCGTATGATGAAGCTGTAGCTGCTGCGGAATACCTCGAAAAAGCGCCGTGGCCCTTTGACCTCGACGCGGCTGCAAGCATGGGCAACCTGCGAACTTATCTCAACAAGGTGCTGAAAGACGCCGGGTTTGAAAACTCCTACGTGCCTTACGTGCTGAAAGTCTGGGCGACTAGGGGCAGCAGGATTGACGGCTGGATTTCCACTAGGAACAACAACAACTTCACGTCAGACCCATATGGCGTGGTCAACATGTACAATCCGAACAACGGCAACAACCAAATCCCTGAAAACCTGGTTGCGGCAAACAACGGCTTGATCAACAGCGCAACGCTTGCTGTCAGGGTTGCTGATTCCAAGTACGGCTATGTCGAGTACAAATACCTTGTCAAGATTGTTTCTACATTTGGCGATGGCAAGTACTTTACGCAGAGCCAGACCAACAAACTAGGTGCGCCGCTTGTAGCGGGCAACCCGCCTGTGGGCGCGAGCCTGGGCGTTGACCCCATTACCGGCATTGAAGGGAACGCGGAGTTTACCCTATCCATCAACAGGGCAAAAGACGTGCTGAACGTCGAGCTTGAATTCAAAGTGGACGGCAGCATGCTGGCCAGCATTGGCGTTGAGCCTTTGAACGGGTTTAAGGTCATTGACGGCATAGCTTGGAAGAGCCTTGGCGGCGACCTGTGGCTGGGCTCGGTCACGCTCGGGTACCCGTCAGGTGGCTCCACCGGTTTCAACACTTGGCCGTTTGAAGACATCGCAACGTTCATCTATTCGCCAAGAGCAAACGGCGATGCGGCGATGACGCTGACGGGCTTCAAAGTTGTCGGGCTGGTAGACGAAGAAACGCAGTACATCGGTGCCGTAATAGAAAAAGGCACGGCTACGACAAAGATTGAAAAGCTAATCTATTCAAAATACGACCTGAACAAAGACGGCATCGTAGATGCGCTGGATCTGGGCATGATGCTGCTGTACTGCGGCTTCAACAAGGATTCGGCAGACTGGAACACCCTGGTTAAGGTCAACGACACCAAAGGCAGCGGCGTCACTGCAAGCATGTGCGACGTAAACAACGATGGCATTATCGACATGCTCGACCTGCTAGACCTGTTCATCCACTACACTAAATAAAGAAAAATGACAAAAGGGGACGGTTCCTGTGTCACGCCTGTGCTACCTAGGCAAGACAGGGAACCGCCCCTTTTTCTTTTGTCATCAATCAGTTTGCTTCTAGCCACTCTTCCGCGCCGTTTTCACGCAATGCGTAATGGTGAGAGTTTGCGGCTTCCGCTATTTCGTAAAAAGCCCAATGTGTTTTCGCAACATCGGCATAGAATACAAGTTCAGGGTGACTGTCGATAAAAGCCTTGTCCGGAACACGGCTTAGCATCGTGTTCACCAGCGTCACGGCTTCGGCACGGCTCATGTTTCGGTCCGGGGCAAAGAGGTTGCTTCCTACCCCGCTGATCCAGCCGTAGCTTGACGCAGTGGCGATGGAGTTGTATGCCCAGTGCGTCTTTGGCACGTCGGTGAAAACAGGAACCTGCTCGTCCGGCAGCACCTCGCTTGTGAACCGTACAGCAATAGCGACAAACTCTGCCCTCGTAACAAAATCCGCAGGACAGTAACGGCCATCGGGGCGTCCTGCTATGACGTCCAGTGAAGCAAGGGAGTCTACTGCTTTTTTGTACCACGCGTTTTTAGGCATGTCAGGAAATGTCTGCGTGGCTTCTATGTCCTTGTCGAGGAGGAGGTTGTAAAACATTTGCGCGACTTCAGCGCGGGTCATATTGTTAGCCGGCGCAAACAAACCATCTCCGACTCCTACAACAAATGCATTGTGATCCTTCGTATTAAGCATGTGCGATACGTCACCGGGCAGTGGCGGCGATGCAGTGTCAAGTTCGCGTGCGCGCCGCAGCAGCGAAGAAGACGTGCCGGCATTGTTTTCGGAATATGTCGCCCGAATAGTTGCGTCGCCTGCAGGCATGGTGAAGATGGTGTCGGATGCGGCGGCTCTGCTAAACGAACCGCTTCCGCTTGTGATTTTCCACCCGCTAAACTTCATGCCCGCAGGAGGCGGATCCGCCGCCACAGGCACGGCCTCCCCATAATGGTAGGCTCCCGCGCCCCAAACATCAACACCGCTGTCTACTGTAAGCGCATAGTCGAGATATTCATAATTCGCCTTGATTATTGCATTGCTGTCCGGCATGGTGAAT
>JGI24705J35276_12238132_pt1 | contig 16361 bp, 15 predicted proteins | sample TergutNt197P4_FD_35276 | JGI IMG/M metagenome (IMG submission 35276) | reverse complement strand
TGGCCATCAGACACCCCCAATGGCCAAATGAATCACAAATATGAAATCAGCAAAATCCAGATTCTGAAATCACGCCCGACGCTCTAATGCATTCTCTTTCTGCGCCCAGTCGCTCTTGTAATTCTTATACTACTTTAGGTGGAGACGCGTGTTTGCACTGTCATTCGTCGGTATTCGAACTAAATACGGACGTCAGGTTCAAGCTGTCAGAGCTTGATAACAGCAAACCAGGTCTCTGTTGGTTGACGAGGTATCAAGACCTTTTCCAACGAAATGGCTTGCCTCCTTCCTGAAAGTCTACGTTCCGCGCCTGGACTTCCTGGACGGCGCCACCGGCTGGGGCGTCGCACAGCACAACCGGCTATATTCGCCGCGAAATGGCGGCGACGTGCAGAATATTCGCACAGGCCAAGCCCAGCCGTTGGACAACAGAATCACGATGGCTGATACGAAGGCAGCTTCGCTCCTCGCACGAGGCTCTCACGCCTTTTGTGCGATGTTACCCGCACACATGCCGCCGTCGATCACGAGCTCCGTGCCGGTGACGTAGCGTGAAGCGTCGGAAGCCAGATACAGCACGCCACTTGCGATCTCGGCCGCTTGGCCGGCACGACCGAGCGGCGCCGCAAGCTTCGCGCGCTCATCTGGATCGATCGGCGCGTTGGCCCGACGCCCCGAGGCTTCCGTCGGAATCTTGTCCCAGATCGGCGTATCGATAATACCAGGATGCACTGAATTGACGCGGATGCCATCGCGTGCGGCGGCGCATTCCATCGCGACCGCCTTTGCAAACAGCCGAACGCCGCCCTTGGTCGCGCAATAGCCGGCGAGCCCGGCCGCACCGCGAATACCTGCGATCGACGACATCATGATAATGGAACCGCCACCACTCTTGCGCATCAGCGGCAGACCGTATTTTACCGACAGGAACACGCCATCCAGATTGATCGCAGTTTGCCGGTGCCAATCCGCGAGCGACATATCAATGACAGACGGCACACCAATGCCGATGCCAGCGTTGGACACCAGCACGTCGAGCCTGCCGAAGCGGTTATCGATCTCAGCAACAATCTCCGCCCAACGCTCTTCGCTGGTGACGTCCTGCTGCAGGAAGACGGCCTTGCCGCCACGCTTGTTGATCCGCTCGACGAGCCACGATCCCCCGAGTTCGTCGATATCGGTCGCAACAACCGTTGCGCCCTCCTGCGCCAGCAACTCCGCGATCGCGGCGCCGATACCCGAGGCGCCGCCCGTGACCAGCACAATCTTGCCTTTCACCTGCCCTGTCATTTCCACCCCTGTTTTTCACTCGTTGTTATTATCTGATCACAGCCGGCCCCTGATCGGGCACCGCGACGTCGATCACGCGAAGCTGCACGCGCTCGGCGCCCTGGTAACGATCAATCGCAAGCGAGCCCGCGACATGCAGTTGCTGACCGCGGTTGGCGACCAGCGCATTGCCGAGCTTCTGGCCGATCGAACGAAACGCGATGCCGTTGACCATGGCACCATCGCCTGACCTGAAGCGCAAGCGCAGATGCGCCTGGCCGACCTCATCCGCATAGACCAGTTGATGCGCGGGCAGTGCCACCACCGGCTCGGGATTGCCGCTGCCGAAGGGCCCCGCGCGATTGAGGGTTGTGGCCAGTTCGGTCGTCGCCGCACGCGCGGAGATCGCGCCGTCGATGAAGAGTTCATTGACATGGCGCGCCTCCGCCACATCGCGCCCCAGTGTACTTTCCATAAAGGCGCGGAATTCGGCGAGCTTCTCCTTGCGCAGCGTGATTCCGGCAGCCATCGCATGCCCACCGCCCTTGAGCAGAATGCCGTCGGCGACTGCCTGCCGCACGGCCTTGCCGAGATCTACCCCCGAAATCGAGCGGCCCGAACCCGTGCCGATGCCGCCGGGCTCAAGCGCAATAGCAAACGCCGGACGCGAGAATTTCTCCTTCAGCCGCGAAGCAACGAGACCAACCACACCGGGATGCCAACCTTCGGACGCGGTGACGATGACGGCGAGCTTGTCCTCGAGTCCGAGCGACGCCAGCGCCTCAGCTTCGGCTTGTGCTTCCGCCGCCTGCTCGATCAGCCGCCGCTCGCTGTTCAGCCGGTCGAGTTCGGCGGCAATGCGCGCCGCTTCAGTGACATCGCCTTCGAGCAGGAGCCGCACGCCGAGATCGGCGCGTCCGATGCGGCCGCCGGCATTGATGCGCGGCCCCAGCATGAAGCCGAGATGCCAGGCTTCCGGCGGGCCGCTCAAACGCGCGACATCCATCAGCGCGGTATGGCCGACATGGTCGCGCCGGCGCATCGCGATCAATCCCTTGGCGACGAAGGCGCGATTAAGCCCGATCAGCGGGGCAACGTCGGCGACAGTGCCGAGCGCGACGTGGTGCAGCATGCCGAGCAGATCCGGCTCCGGCATTTCGGTCGTCCAGAAGCCGCGTTGTCGAAGCTCGCGATTGACCGCGACCAACGTCACCAGCGTAAGCCCAACGGCGGCAAGATGGCCCAATCCCGACAGATCGTCCGGACGGTTCGGATTCACCAGTGCATCGACTTCGGGCAGCGCGTCGCCGCATTGGTGATGATCGATGACGACGACCGACATGCCCAGCCGTTTGGCTTCGGCCAGCGGCTCAAGGCTGGTGGTGCCGCAATCGACCGTGACCAGCAGCGTCGCACCCTTTGCAGCCAGCGCACGCACCGCTTCGGTGTTCGGGCCATAACCCTCAAACAACCGGTCCGGAATGTGGATCAACGGATCGAGCCCGCAATGACGCAGATGCCAGGCCAACAGCGCTGCCGAGGTGGCGCCGTCCACGTCATAGTCACCGAAGATCGCGACCTTCTCGCCGCGCACGGCCGCATCCGCGATCCGCTTGGCCGCCGCCTCCATCTGCGTCACCGTGAAAGGCTCGGGCATCAATTGACGGATGGTGGGATCGAGGAACTCCGGCACCGCGTCGATGTCGACACTGCGTCCGGCAAGCACCCTTGCCAGCATCTCTGGCAACCGATGGCGCTGCACGATCGCAAGCGCTTGCGCCGCATCGCGGGCGTCCAGCCGGTCGCGCCAGAGCTTTCCAGTCAACGAATGCGTGACACCGAGAAACGCCTGGGGCGTTTCGACGGGCAAGATGGTGGCGTGCAGCGTCATCTCTCCATTTGACAGGGGCACGCGGGATCAAACCGGAGTGCCGCGTAGCACCGATCGTGCAGCTGCAAGATTCGCCTGAAATTTCGAGCCATTTGCAATAGTCGGCCCGAAGAAAGCAGTGGATTGCTGTGAAATGGGAGGCGTCAACAATGGATCATTGGTAGAGCAGTTCCCAGACCAGTTCGACCAGCGCCCTTGCAGGCATCTTCTGATTCAGCCCAGACGCATGCAGCCAGTTTGCCGTCGTCATGGACTTGCTCAATAAACTGCGGCGTTTTGGCTTTCATCGCGCTCAAGATGATGTCGCTCCAGCCAAATGCGTCGCGTGCTTGCGGCAAAGCGCCGGTTCGCCTCTTCAAATTCCGGACCATAGGGAGCAAACTCGATCTGCCACGAGAGCGGAATTGCTCGCCCTTGATAGACGCTATCGCCCTCCACGGTCAGTGTGATGGGCTCCCAACGATCGCTTTCCCGCGTCGAGCCTAACTTTCCATGACAATCTCCAGCAAATCGCCGCTAGTGAGGAATCTTGCTGCAAACATGTTGTTGTCGACGCGCGATGGCAGGATCGCATAATCAAGGGTCAGTGCCGCCCCGCCGCTGTGCTTGGGCGAGAGCGAAAAGCTGCCACGTTTGAGGGTGAGCGCAGCGACAAAGGCCTGACGTGAGACATCTTGAGAGCCAGTAGCACCAGGAAATACCCGATCAAGGGCGCGACGAAAGGCTGGGATTTCCGGGGCATCATACTCGAAACGCTGCTCCAGCCAGCCGATGCGCACCTTCTCCGGGAACTCTGACCGGACTTTGGCGTCCAGGCCTTCCAGATTCTGCGCCAAAGGAACAAACTGATCGAGTTGCTCCGGCTCGAACGCGGCCGTGGCTTTCGCGTTCATGTAGAGGTCGAGCGGAATCTTGCGTCCCGCGAGCTTGACGGTAGCTATCCGATCGTCCGAGAGCTTGCGGCGCCCGAAATAGGGATGTCGATATCCGTTCTCCCATCGCGGGCGTGGAATGACATCAGGCAGGTCTCGCATCGCCTTTTCGACTTCGTATTCGATTCCGGAAAAGCTCCCGGCCTCATCGAACAAAGCAAAGAAGCACGGCGGCCAACGTGTGATGCCGGCATACTCCCAGGCGTCCTCGTTCAGCGCGCGATATTGCAGGGCGAAGGGGTTCGGATCATCGTGAGTAGGCAACCGATAGAAGGGGTTCCCATCGCCGCTCATCATCACTCTGACCAGTTCGAACGATCCGGCGGAGAGCGGCCAGGAGGCGAAATGCTCTTGGGTGCGCCGGTCACAAGCATCGAGATTGCGGCAAAAAGCTTCGAATGCTGCCAGACGCGGCACAAGCGTTTCATAATGCTCGCGTGGCGACGCGTCACCCCGATAGCAAAAATAGCCGATGTCGCCACGACAGCTTGGCGGATGGAAGACCAAGTGCCACCTTTCCGATGTGACGGTACCGAAGAAGGGATGAATGGCGATCGTCTCGGGAGATTGGATATTGTTCACCACTAACACCCCAGCTGATCGGCGATGCCGCCAAAATCCCTTGCGACGATGTCCCAATGGCCCGTCGCCTCGTAATCGAGCTTCTGAAGGGGGCCGTATTCGGTTGGGCGCGGCACGAAGGCGGTCTTCAAGCCGTTGGCTTGCGCGGCCTTGAGATCGTTGTTGTGTGCAGCCACCATCATCACCTCGCCCGGCGCAAGCCCGAGCAGGCGGGCAGCACCGAGATAGGTTTCGGGGTCTGGCTTGTAGTGCTCGAACAATTCCGCTGACAGAACCAGATCCCACGACAGGCCCGCGAACTTCGCCATGTTGGTAAGCAGTGCGACATTCCCGTTCGACAGCGGCGCGATGATGTACTTTGTCTTCAGCCGTGCCAAGCCCGCAACACTGTCCGGCCACGGATGCAGCCGGTGCCAGCCTCGCGTGAGATAATCGAGATCGGCGTCGGAGAGCCCCTTGATCGCGAGCTTCTCAACCAGCTTCTCCAGCGAGCGGCGATGCAGCACATCGAGAATGACGTAGCCGCGCTCGGGATGCTTGCGCACCTCATCCATCGAGGCGACGTACATGCCGCGCCAGCCGTCGACCAGGGCCGTCCAATCGGCTTTGATCCCGCACTCTTGTCCCCACCACATGAAGTCGGTGATCAGGCTGGTGCGCCAATCGACCACCGTCCCGAACACATCGAACACCAGCGCCTTCACCGCCGAAAGATCGGACATGCTCGCTCCCCTTGATTATCCCCGGATGGGTCCGAAGGACCAGACGCCTGATCTGGAGATTCCCGCCCCAGGATGACGATGGCTAGACTATTTTCCTGTACTGTATGAATCCGGGATTTTCGGCGACCTTATCGTAGAGAGTCCGCGCCTGCGTGTTGGTCTCATGGGTGAGCCAGTACACCCGGCTGGCGCCTGCTTCTCTCGCCTTCTCATAGACCGCCTCTATCAGCGCGCGCCCCATACCGAGACCGCGCGCCTTTTCGGCGACGAACAGATCCTGCAGATAGCAGTAATTGCCCGGCGTCCAGCTCGACCGGTGAAACAGGTACTGAACGATGCCGGTCAGCTTGTCGTCGACATAGGCGCCAAGCAAAAACATCGGCTCATTGGGATCATGAAACCGCTCCCAGGCAACATCACTGGCGCCGGGAGCGAGGGTTGCCCTGTAGAAAGCGAGATAGCCGTTCCACAAGGCCTCCCAAGCCGCGCGCTCGTCCCTGCCTACGGGCCGGATGACGATCTCATCGGCCACAGTGGCGTCCCTCAATCCAGGTGAAACTTCTCAAGCTGCCTATGCTCGGCCTTGATGGTGCGCACGGTACCGGTCACCGAGCGCATCACTACCGTCTCGGTCTCGATGACCCCGTCCTTGCGGAACCTGACGCCGGACAGCAGCGAACCGGTGGTGACGCCGGTCGCGGCGAACAAGCAGTCTCCCTTGGCCATGTCCTCGATGCCATAAATCATCTTGGGATCGTGGGCACCCATCTTGTCGGCACGCTCGCGCTTTTCCTCAGTGTCGAGAATGAGGCGGCATTGCATCTGCCCGCCGATGCAGCGCAGCGCGACAGCCGCCAGCACGCCCTCGGGCGCGCCGCCCGTACCGAGATACATGTCGACGCCGGTATTCTCGGGGTCAGCGCAATGGATCACGCCCGCGACGTCACCGTCGGTGATCAGCCGCACGGCCGCGCCGGTCGAACGCACGCCCTGGATGATCGAGGCGTGGCGCGGCCGATCGAGCACCAGCACAGTGATGGCACTGGGGGCGACGCCCTTCGCTTTGGCGAGACGCCTGACGTTGTCGGCAGGCGACGCATCGAGTTCAACAACACCCTTCGGATAGCCTGGCCCGATCGCCAGCTTCTCCATATAGACGTCGGGCGCATGCAGCAGCGTGCCAGCATCGGCCATCGCCATGGTGGCAATGGCGCCGGGCATGTTCTTGGCGCACAGCGTGGTGCCTTCGAGCGGATCGACCGCAATATCGACCAGCGGTCCGGTATTCAATCCGACCTTCTCGCCGATAAAGAGCATCGGCGCCTCGTCGCGCTCACCCTCGCCGATCACGACGGTTCCCTCAATCGGCAACTTATTGAGCTCGCGCCGCATGGCATCGACCGCGGCCTGATCCGCCGCTTTTTCATTGCCATGCCCGCGCAGCCGTGCCGACGACACCGCCGCGCGCTCCGTCACGCGCACCAGTTCGAGGGTGAGAATGCGTTCGATCATTAACCCCGGCGGAACGGAAACATTGGTCGGCATGGCACACTCCTTCAAATTTCACTGCAGGCACTTCGCCTACTTCAATTCGCTCGGACGCCTTTTCGTTCGAGCGCGCTAGTTCTTCTCGATCCGTATCACCTGCGGTCGGCCACTAATTACCTTGTCGCGCTGCACGCATTCGAGCGCGCGCCACACCGCATCCTCGTGAGTAGCATAAGTGACGAGGATGACCGGTACAGGGGTAGACTTGCCGGCAACGGCGACACCGCCATTGGGATGGCGCTGCACGATCGATTCAATGGATATCTTTTGTTGGGCGAGCCTGGTGGCGATCGCCGCAGCCGTCCCCGGCAAGTCGCGTGCCAGCAGGCGGATGTAATAGCCGCCCTCGTGACGCTCCATCGGAGCCTTGGCAGTGTCGCGCAGCTGCGCCAGGGGACGACCAAACGGCCGGGCGTGGATACCGCGCGCGACGTCGGCGATATCAGCCACCACGGCAGAGGCGGTCGCAGCACCGCCTGCACCGGGGCCAACCAGCGTAATCGGCGGGATCCCCTCGCCGTCGATCGTGACGGCGTTGGTCACGCCCATCACCTGTGCGATCGAGGACGACTTCGGAACCATGGTCGGATGTACGCGCTGCTCGATTCCCTTCGAGGTACGCACCGCTACGCCGAGCAGCTTGACGCGATAGCCGAGGTCAGCCGCCGCCTTGAGATCCTCCGGGGTGATCGAAGAGATGCCTTCGACATAGACCGCACTTTGGGCGACCTTCGTCCCGAAAGCGAGGCTCGCGAGGATCGCAAGCTTCTGCGCGGTGTCGTGGCCGTCGACGTCAAAAGACGGGTTCGCTTCGGCATAGCCCAGACGCTGCGCATCCTTCAGGCATTCGGCGAAGGAAAGGCCCTCCTGCTCCATCCGCGTCAGGATGTAATTACAGGTACCGTTGAGAATGCCGTAGACACGATTGATCGCGGTGCCGGCGAGACCTTCGCGCAGCGTCTTGATAACCGGAATGGCGGCGCAGACGGCAGCCTCGAAATTCAAGGCACCGCCATGCTTCTCGGCGGCCCGGGCGAGCCGCAGCCCATGCCTCGCAAGCAGCGCCTTGTTGGCCGTGACAACGGACTTTCCCGACTTCAACGCCGCCTCGACCGCTGAAAGCGCAGGATCGGCGGAGCCGCCCATCAATTCGACGAAGCAGTCGATCTCAGGATTGGTTGCGAGTTCCAGCGGCGACTTCGCCCATTCGACGCCGCGAAGGTCGAGCGCACGCTTCTTGACCTTGGAGCGGGCGGTCACAGCGGCCACACGCACGCCCCGTCCGCCACGGGCCGCAAGCATGCGGCTCTGGTTCTCAATCAAACGAACGACTTCGGCGCCAACTGTGCCGAGCCCCGCTATACCCACTCTCAGGGGTGCGACCATGACGCAACCTGCCGGAAAATTATCGATGATTCACGAGGGGAACCACGTTGTGCAACGTTTCAACGCCGCTTTCAAGGAAGCGACGCACTCCGCGTGCGGCCTGGCGAATACGTTGCTCGTTTTCCACCAGCGCGATGCGGACATACCCCTCGCCATGTTCGCCGAAACCGACACCGGGAGACACCACGACGCCGGACTTCTCTACCATCAGGGTGGCGAAATCCATGCTGCCGACGTTCCGAAACGCCTCCGGTAGCGGGGCCCAGGCAAACATCGAAGCCTGCGGCGGCGGTATCACCCAACCCGCCCGACCGAACGACTCAACCAACGCATCGCGACGCTTGCGGTACGTCTCGCGCATCTCGCGGATGCAGTCTTCCGGGCCATTAAGTGCGGCGGTCGCGGCCACCTGGACCGGCGTGAAGGCGCCGTAGTCGAGATAGGATTTCACGCGTGCCAGCGCCGCGATGATCCGTGCATTGCCGACGGCAAAGCCCATGCGCCAGCCGGCCATCGAGAACGTCTTCGACATCGAGGTGAACTCGACCGTGACATCCATCGCACCGGGAACTTGGAGCACCGAAGGTGGCGGGTTCTTCTCGTCGAAATAAACTTCCGCATAGGCGAGATCCGAGAGAATGAATATCCCGTGCTTCTTCGCGAATGCGACCAAGTCCTTGTAGAAATCGAGATCCGCGACATAAGCGGTCGGATTTGAGGGATAGCATACGATGAGCGCCAGAGGCTTCGGGATCGAGTGGATGATGGCCCGCTCGATTGCCTCGAAGAACTGCGGCGTCGGTTCCGACGGCACCGAGCGGATCACCCCGCCCGCCATCAGGAAGCCGAAGGCGTGGATCGGATAGCTCGGGTTCGGGCACAGAATGACGTCGCCCGGCGCAGTGATGGCCTGGGCAACGTTGGCAAAGCCCTCCTTGGAGCCCAGCGTTGCCACAATCTGGCTCTCTGGATCCAGTTTCACCCCGAAGCGGCGCTCATAATAGGCTGCCTGGGCCCTGCGCAGACCAGCAATGCCGCGCGAGGCCGAATAGCGGTCGGTTCGCGGCTTACCCAGGGTTTCCTTGATTTTCTCCAGGACGTGCGGCGGCGCGGGCAGGTCCGGATTTCCCATGCCGAGATCGATAATGTCGGCGCCAGCATTCCGCGCGGCCGCCTTGGCCCGGTTGACCTGTTCGAATACGTAAGGCGGCAGGCGGCGGATGCGGTAAAATTCTTCCATAGGTCCTTAGCTCCGGCAACCGACAAGGGCAGAATCGACGGCTCAGCGCCGAATCCTGGGCACTAACGAGGCTCTCGGCTCCTCAGGAATACGCGCCAAATCAATGATTTAGGCGGATTCGAGGCAGAATATATGAACTTGGCCCCGACTTGCGGTTGGATAGCGGTCTTTTAGCATGGCCGCGCCCGCATGCCAGCGATTACATCACCCGGCCGCCCCTTTTACTTTGCTGACGAGGCTTGGTTTGAATGGCTGGAAGACGCTTGGCGGTCCCGCGCAGCGATCAGCTCGGCCTCGATCTTGGCCCGCTGGTCAGGAGAAATCACAGCCTCGTTGCGATCGTGCGGAAGATCATTCACCGGCAAATACGCGCCTGCCTCCTTCGGCTGCTGCGGCGCACCTGCCGCGATCCCGGGCAGGTCAACAATCGAGCTGGAGCAACCACCCAGCACAAGCGTCGCCACCAGCAGTACGCCGGACGCAACCAATCTTATCTGCCGATCATTCGACATCGCCAGCGAAAGTCCCCTGCTCCATCCCAGCCGGCAAGCTCGATCCGCTTGCAGCCACTTAAACCCATCCTGGCCCGAAATGGTTAAGCCAACGTAGCCGACTCGACGAGGCTCGAACATGCCCGAACCGAAAAAATTTGTACCGGTGCGGCACCTAATTGGTTCGCAATTAACCGCAATCGTGCGAGCATGCGATCCGTCGCGGTGACGAACGCACAATGAACCGATAGTGTCCTGCCATGGCCGATGTCACGACAGAAACCCCGCCGGAGAAGAAGTTCGACGCGGAAGCCTTTGCGATGAACATCGCACGGGCAATGGAGAGCAGCGGCAAAGCGCTCGCCGCCTATCTGGAGCCTCGCGCGAGTGGAGAGGTGCAGGATGGTCCGCCGACCGACCTGACCGAGATCGTCAAGACTTTCACTTCTGTCGCCGAATACTGGCTGACGGACACCGCACGTGCAACCGACCTGCAGACGAAGCTTGCAAAGGACTATCTGGACTTGTGGAGCTCGGCGGTACACCGCTTAGCTGGCGAACAGGCGCGTCCTACTATCGAGCCGGCGCCGCGCGACAAGCGCTTTGCCGATCCGGAATGGAAGTCGAACCAGTTCTTCGACTTCATGATGCAGCTCTATCTGCTGACGACCAAACGGGCAAAGGAACTGGTACGCGATGCTGAGGGACTCGATCCTCACACCCGCCGCAAGGCGGAATTCTATGTCCAGCAGGTCACCGACGCGCTGTCGCCGTCGAATTTTGTTCTGACCAATCCGGAGGTGTTGCGCGAGACGCTTGCCACCAGCGGCGACAATCTGGCGCGTGGATTGGAGATGCTCGCCGAGGACGTTGCAGCGGGCCATGGCATGCTGAAGATCCGCCAGTCGGATCCTGCGAATCTCGTCGTCGGTGTCAACATGGCGACGACGCCTGGCAAGGTGATCTACCAGAACGACCTGATGCAACTGATCCAGTACGAGCCCACAACGGAAAAGGTGCTGCGAACACCGCTCCTTATCGTGCCGCCCTGGATCAACAAGTTCTACATCCTCGATCTGCGCCCCGAGAAGTCTTTCATCAAATGGTGCGTCGATCAGGGCATTACGGTGTTCGTGATCTCCTGGGTCAATCCCGACAAGCGGCTCGGAAACAAGACCTGGGAGGACTACGTGAAGGAAGGCCCGCTCGCAGCGATGAATGTCATCGAGCGGATAACCGGCGAGATGAAAGTACACACCCTCGGCTATTGCGTCGGTGGAACGCTGCTCGCCACGACGCTGGCCTTGCTTGCTGAGCAGCCCCGCCAACGCGTGTCGTCGGCAACATTCTTCGCCGCGCAGGTCGACTTCACCCATGCCGGCGATCTGCTCGTGTTCGTCGACGAAGAGCAGATTTCGGCGCTGGAGCGCGACATGCAGGCCGCCGGCGTGCTCGAAGGCCCCAGGATGGCCATGGCCTTCAACATGCTGCGTTCCAACGATCTGATCTGGTCCTACGTCGTCAGCAATTACCTGAAAGGCCAACAGCCAAGCGCGTTCGATCTGCTGCACTGGAATTCGGACTCGACGCGAATGACCGCGGCGAACCATTCATTCTATCTTCGCAACTGCTATCTGGAGAACCGGCTTTCCTCGGGCACAATGGTAGTGGACAACACCTTGCTCGATCTCTCGAAGGTCAAGGTGCCCATCTATAACCTTGCGACCCGCGAAGATCATATCGCGCCGGCAGAGTCGGTGCTCTTGGGCTCGCAATTCTTCGGCGGGCCGGTACGATTCGTGCTCTCCGGTTCGGGCCACATCGCCGGCGTCATCAACCCGCCGACGCTGAATAAGTACCAATACTGGATCAACGATAACATCAAGGATGTCACGGTCGCCGAGTGGCTTAAGGCTGCGCAGGAGCACAAGGGGTCGTGGTGGCCGGATTGGCGAGAGTGGCTGGGCGGCATCGCTTCCGAGGAAGTCCCAGCGCGCGCGGTCGGCAGCGAAGCTTTCCCCCCGATCGAGGAGGCGCCAGGCAGCTATGTGCGGGTTCGCTCGTAACATAATCCGGCGCGCTCTCGCACGAACGCCACTCTCACCGCGGCGACTAGCTTTTTGACGTGATCTCCGCGCAAACGCTTGGCGTTTGTCGCGTGAGAAACCGCCGAACACTTTGTGCTACGCGGCCCTTCGGGTCCGGCTCACAGTTTGAAAGAGGAGCGAACCATGACGCGCGAATTGTTCTGGCTGACGTTGACGGTGATCCTGACCGGCATCCTCTGGATTCCCTATATTATCAACCGCTGGCAGGTTCGTGGCCTTGCTGGCACCCTGGCGAACCCAGCCCGCAACGATAAGCCGCATGCGCCATGGGCGTCGCGGCTGATCTTCGCACATGACAACGCGGTCGAGAACCTCGTGATCTTCGCGCCCCTGGTGTTGATCCTGAATGCGATGGATTATTCAACCAAATGGACCGTACTCGCCTGTGCGGTGTATTTCTGGGCACGCGTCGCGCATCTGATCGTCTACACGCTCGGTTTGCCGGTGTTTCGCACCCTCGCCTTCACCGTCGGCTTTCTCGCCCAGGCCGTGCTGGCGCTGGCGATCTTTGGGCTGTTGTGAGCTCCTCACATAGCTCGACTCCGCTACTTCTCCGGCAGCCCAAGCATCAGTCGCATATTCTGCACGGCCGCACCCGAGGCCCCCTTGCCGAGATTGTCGAGCCGGGCAACCAGCACCGCCTGGCTATGCTTGTCACTGGCGAAGACATAAAGCTCGAGCATATTCGTACCGTTGAGTGCCTCAGGCTCGAGCCGCCCGCTCTTGGTCGCCTCGTTTGTGAGCGGCATCACCGAAACATATCTGGAGCCGGCATAGCGCTTCGCAAGTGCGGCGTGGAGATCGGCACCATCAGGCTTGCCCGGAAGCGCGTCGAGCTGCAACGGCACCGAGATCAGCATGCCCTGCCGATAGTTGCTGACCGACGGCACGAAGATCGGCCGTCGCGTCAGTCTCGAGTAGAGCTGTATCTCCGGCAGGTGCTTGTGCTCGAAGCCGAGGCCATAGAGCTCAAAGGCCGGCGCTGTCCCGTCCTCGTAGCTGGCGATCATTGACTTTCCACCGCCCGAATAGCCGGTGACCGCGTTGACGGTGACAGGATAATCGGCCGGCAACAGGCCAGCATCGACAATCGGCCGAAGCAGCGCCACGGTACCAGTCGGATAGCAGCCGGGATTGGAGACTTTCCGGGCCGTGCTTATCTTGTTTGCCTGATCGGGAGCGAGCTCAGCAAAGCCGTAAGTCCAGTCGCTGGCGACGCGAAAAGCCGTTGACGCATCGAGAACCCGGGGGCCCTTGGCCCCCATGCTGTCGATCAGTGCGACCGTCTCTTTGGCGGCGTCGTCCGGCAGGCAGAGAATTACGAGATCCACCTCCTCCATCAGCGCCCGCTTCGCCCCCGCATTCTTTCGTTTTTCCTCGGCGATGGTCTTCACCACCACATCGTTCTGCAGGTCGAGACGCTCGCGAATGCCGAGGCCCGTCGTTCCTGCTGCGCCGTCGACAAACACCGCAGGCTTGGTGGAGGCGTTGGTCGAAAAGGATGATCTTGTGTCGGAGAGTGTCATTGTGCGCTCCCTTCGAAATTGCCTGTCTGGTCTGCGAAAGCCTGTGGTCGGGTCTCGCGCATCAGGCGCGCGATCTGTTGCGCGGCCTGATCGCCTTGTGCACCAAGGGCATTCGCCGCACCTGCGTAGTCCGCCTCAGATTTGTGCTGGCTGAACTTGAAGCTGCCTTCGATGTCCTCGACCGTCATCATCAATCCAACGATCGCCTTCTTCATGGCCTCCAGCCGCCCGGCCGTCATCTTCGCCGAAGTCCAGGGCTTCTTGGGCGCCAACCGACTCTCGAACTTGGCGCTCAATGTGTCGATCTGCACCGCAAGCTCGTCATCCGACAATTTGCGCACCGGGCCGGTCAGGTGCACCGACTGGTATAGCCAGGTCGGCACCTGATCCTGCGAGACGTACCAGTCGGGCGACAAATAGGCATCCGGGCCGTTGACAGCCAGCAACCAGAACGTCGTGCCGTCCGCGAGCTTCACCAGCGGATTGTGACGGGCGACATGAAACGCCACCTGCGGCGTGCCGTCATCGGCGTAGCCGAGATAGAACGGTATTGCCGACGCGATCGGCCTCGCGCCGTCCCAGGCGCAGAAGTTGCCGAAGCCACGCGCGTCGGCAAAGGCGAGGCTCGTGGCGCGATCCGGTTTGAAGTGAGGGGGCGTATACATCTAAAACTCCTGCTTGCCGTGAGGGCCGCTGGATCAGATCACGCTGACAGGAGTAGAATTGCCGCGGACTGGATCCAGCGGCAGGGCGATGATCTCAAGCGCAGACAACCGCCCATACCGCTAACATACGGCGGCGGCGGCGAGCGAGAAGAATGGTCACGGTGCAGATCATGGCGCGCGCGTATAAGGCCGCGGCGGACTGCCGTCAAGTTGCGGCGCGTCATCGCGCCTCCCACATTTGCATCCCTGCCCAACGCGCTCCGGCGCCGACATCAGAATCTGCCCAAGACCCATTCGCTGATTCTTGCGATTACGTCGCCGAACAGCAAGAGAACGGCAGACCAAACCAGCGCCGAAACGACATTGGCAAACTGGAAGCTCCAATAGGGCATTTCAAAAATGCCGGCCACCAACGGCACCGAGGCACGCAGCGGCCCGAAGAAACGACCGATGAAAATGCTTGGCACGCCCCATTTTTTCACGAAGGCTTCGCCACGCGGCAGGATGTCCGGATAGCGCGACAACGGCCACATTTGCGCGACCTGCTCCTTATAGCGGAAGCCGAACCAATAGGAGACCCAGTCACCCAGCGCCGCGCCGAAACCTCCAGCGATCCAGACTGGATAGAAATTGATGCCCGTGACGCCGATCAGGGCGCCAATCGCGACCAGCGCGCCCCAGGCCGGGATCAACAGCGAGATAAAAGCGAGCGATTCGCCGAAGGCGAGCACAAACACGATGGGTGCAGCCCAGGCCTGATGCTCGCGCACGAAATCAGCCAGGGCGTGCGCAATTTGATCCATACGTGAAATGCCTTCCAGCCCGCCTTGAAGCCTTCCCAGGTTCCGGAACACTGGTAAGCCAGCCTCTTGCGCGACTTCAAGTCACAAAGCTGGGTTGGTCAGGCCTGTCCGCGGGCAAGTTCAAGTATTATGTGAATTACGCGAGCCGCCGGGCGAAATTCACCGGAACCCGGCCCGATCGCTCCACCTGTGTCCCCACCCGGCGACCTCCGTCACTTTTTGAGCCTAACCATGGCATAGTCGGGCCAATCGATTCGCCGCCATGCACGCGCGCGCAACACATGAAACGCAATGGCTAAGTCTTTGAAATCAACACAGAAATCGACATCACCCAACGACCTCTTTGGTGCAGCGCCAAAGGCGCGAACGCCGCTCAAGGCCGCCCCAAAAACCAACAGCGCCGACGGCGATTACACCGCACGCGACATTGAAGTGCTGGAGGGACTTGAACCGGTCCGGCGCCGGCCGGGCATGTATATCGGCGGCACCGACGAGAAGGCGCTGCACCACCTGTTCGCCGAAGTCATCGACAACTCGATGGACGAGGCCTTGGCGGGACACGCCACGTTCATCGAGGTGGAACTGAGCACTGACGGGTTCCTGACCGTCACTGACAACGGACGTGGCATTCCCGTCGACCCGCACCCGAAATTCCCGAAGAAGTCGGCGCTCGAAGTCATCATGTGCACACTGCATTCGGGCGGCAAGTTCGATTCCAAAGTCTATGAGACCTCGGGCGGCCTGCACGGCGTCGGCATCTCCGTGGTGAACGCCCTCTCGTCGCGACTCGAGGTCGAGGTCGCAAAAGGCCAGAAGCTCTACCGCATGGCGTTCGAACGCGGCCATCCGAAGGGCAAGCTCGAGGACCTCGGCAAGGTCAGCAACCGTCGCGGCACCCGGGTCCGCTTCAAGCCGGACACTGATATCTTTGGCGCCAAGGCGGCCTTCAGGCCGCAGCGCCTGTTCAAGATGACGCGCTCCAAGGCGTATCTGTTCGGCGGCGTCGAGATCCGCTGGCGTTGCGCCCCCGAGCTGCTCAAGGGCATCGAGGATGTACCGGCGGATGATACATTCCATTTTCCCGGCGGCCTGAAGGACTATCTGGCCGCGGCGATCCACGCCGACACCCTGGTGCATCCGGACATCTTCTCCGGCAAATCGGGGCGTAATGGCTCGCACGGCGCCTGCGAATGGGCGG
>JGI24705J35276_12238133_pt1 | contig 16407 bp, 11 predicted proteins | sample TergutNt197P4_FD_35276 | JGI IMG/M metagenome (IMG submission 35276) | reverse complement strand
ATTGCTTGATTTGGACGATCACCCTTTTCAGATGCATTATGTGATGGATGAATCGGATTTGATGCCCAAACCTATCAGGGTTTCTTCGTTCCTGACCGATCGCAATAATTTTGTGATGTCGGCTGCACGCATGAAGACGCATAACACGGTGGTAGCCACGCTGTCGCTCAAGAACTTAGTGCTTGGCGCTCCCATTAAAGACCCGGGCTATTTCAGTCATGCTTCAACTACCGCCACCTCCGGTAAACGGATCATTCACGGCAATGGTTACCGCGCATTCAATTATAACATATACTCCCTTGCACACCATGTACGACCCGACCTCGCATTTGTAGATGGTTATGAAGGGATGGAAGGCAATGGCCCGACACAGGGAACACCGGTGGATCACAGGGTATGTATCGCCGGTCTTGACTGGATGGCGGTTGAACGTGTCGGTCTTGAACTGATGGGCATCAATCCTGCCAACCTGGGTTACTTGAAATACTGTGCCGAAACAGGAATGGGACAATTCAACTTGGACAATATTGAAATTATCGGCGAACCGTTGGCCAAACATATCAAAACCTATAAGTTGGCTCCCAATATTGACAGACAATTACAATGGATGACTCCGCTGAGGCAAAATAGAGAATCTTAATATAAATACATAAATAATGATGAACAAAATGGACAAACAATTGACCAACAATAGAAGAAACTTTTTGAAGACAATCGCTTTAGGTTCGGCTACAGGCATCATGGGACTAAGCGCTCAAAAACTGAACGCTACTGCTTCCTACGAAACGCCCAACTATGCAAAAGCAATGGCTCCGGTAAAAATCAAGAGCGTAAAAGCGATTACTACCGCTCCTTCAGGCTCAAATTTGATCGTGGTCAAGGTCGAAACCACCGAACCGGGATTATATGGCGTTGGTTGTGCCACATTTACACAACGTGCATTTCCGGTTGTGACGGCCATTGAAAAATATATGAACGAGTTTTGTGAAGGGCGCGATGCCGATAATATTGAAGATATGTGGCAGGCTTTCTATGTAAGTTCGTATTGGAGAAACGGACCTGTACTGAATAACGCGCTCAGCGGCCTCGACCAAGCGCTGTGGGATATCAAAGGGAAAAGGGCAGGTATGCCTGTTTATCAATTACTTGGAGGAAAATCGCGTTTTGCTGTTCCATTATACGCCCATGCAAGCGGTCGTTCGATTGAACAGGTTGTGGACAATGTGAAAAGATATATGGATCAGGGTTTCAGACATGTACGTATTCAACTGGGCGGCTATGGCGGCGTTGGCACAGCGCCAAGTACGCCCGACTTCAAAGCAGAAGGTTTTGGCAGTGAAAGAGATAACTATATGGACGAATATGCCTATCTAAGCAATGTCCCTAAACTATTCGAAGCGGTACGTAAAGAATGTGGTGAAGAAGTGGAACTGCTGCATGATATTCACGAACGCAACCAACCTATGGATGTGATTCATCTGTGTAAAAAACTGGAACAATACAGACCGTTTTTTATTGAAGATCCGCTATCGCCCGAAAACACCCACTGGTGGAAACAACTACGGGAAAGCACAACCGTTCCTTTCGCGATGGGCGAACTTTTTAATAACATAAACGAGTTTGTCGATCCGATGGTCAACCATTATTTTGATTTTATCAGACTGCATATTTCACAAATCGGCGGCATTACGCCTGCCATGAAGGTGGCAAGGCTGGGCGAATGGTTTAATGTCAGAACGGCCTGGCATGGCCCCGGCGATGTATCGCCTGTAGGTCATGCAGCCAATGCGCATATTGACCTTGCCGTATGGAACTTTGGCATTCAGGAAGGAGGCTATAACTTTTCGAACAACGAAAAAGCCGTATTCCCAGGCTGTCCGACCTTTAAAAACGGATATATGTACGTCAACGAAGCGCCGGGACTTGGCATTGATATTGACGAAAAAGAAGCTGCCAAATTCCCCATCAATAACAGGGCGCCGGGTTGGACAGTAAGGCGTTACGACGGGACAATCATCAGACCGTAAACGATGTATTATGATAACAAATAAAGAAAGATTAGAAGCATTATTTGAACAAATCAAACGGTTGGAATTACTATCGGAAGAAATTCGTGAACAGGATATTTATCCGGTTTCCTTTTTCAGTCAGGCATTTGACATTGTAAGTAAATTACAGGAAGACCTTCAACAGATCGAAGTCTTTCAGATTGAGTTGATTGAAAAGCAAAAAAAAGAACATCAGGCACAATTATTCACTCAGGAAGAAATGATTGCCCAAAAAAAAATGACTCCTTTCGGGAACAGTATTCAGGAACCCGTTGTCATTAAAAAAACAGATCCTCCACAAGTGAACCACCAAGTTGACAACGAAGATTATCAGCCGGTTATCCCGCCAAAAGTAGATTCTCCACAGGTTCATCCGGATCGTCCGGTTCAGGAAGAAAAAAAAGTGATTCAATCGTATTTGTTCGAACAAAAAAGCCTGATTGACCTGAAGAAAATGATTACCCTCAATGACCGTTTTCTTTTTTGCCGTGAATTGTTTGCCAACAACGAACAATTAATGTATCAGGTCTTGAACGAATTAAATATGGAAGAATCATATAATGCTTCAGTTGAATATTTACAAAAACGGTTCGAATGGGACTTTGAAGCCTACCCCGTAGCCGACTTTTTGGCTGTTTTGAAAAAAAGATTTACCTGATGTATTGTACGGCATTCAGTTACTCTATTATTCAATCATTCGGCTAATAAACCATTCGCCTTATGTCCAAACTCTACATCGTCCCCACGCCAGTCGGAAATCTCGAAGATATGACATTCCGAGCTGTGCGAATATTAAAAGAAGTGGACTTGATCTTAGCCGAAGATACGCGAACAACCGGAATACTGCTGAAACATTACGGGATTGATAGCCGCATACAATCGCATCATAAATTCAATGAGCATCAGCAAGTTGAAAAAATAGCGACGCGTATTGGTGCAGGCGAAAATATCGCACTGGTTTCCGATGCCGGTACGCCGGCCATATCCGACCCCGGCTTTCTGTTAGTCAGAGAATGTTTGCGTCAGGGAATTGACATAGAATGTCTTCCCGGCGCAACGGCTTTCGTTCCGGCATTGGTTATGTCGGGTTTACCAAGCGATCGGTTTTGTTTTGAAGGTTTTTTACCTCTTAAAAAAGGACGTCAGACACGCCTTCGTTCATTATTGACAGAAGAACGGAGTATCGTCTTTTACGAATCGCCCCACCGGCTGCTTAAAATGCTTGCGCAATTAGCCGAAACATTCGGGAAAGAGCGCAATGTTTCTGTTTCAAGAGAAATATCTAAACGCTACGAAGAGACATGCCGGGGCACACTTGAAGATATCATTACTCACTTTACAGAAAACGCACCAAGAGGGGAGTTTACGGTTGTTTTGGCTGGGAGAGATTAGTGATTAACTGAATTTAAAGATTTAAAGATTTAAAGATTTAAAATTTAAGATTTAAAATTTAAAAGATTTTATAAAAAAATAATGATAATGAAAAAAATTTTATTTTTATGTTTGAGTACAATTGTACTTACTTCGTGTGTTGAAAAATCTGCCGAATACAAAAGACTGCAAAGTGAAAACGAAGTCCTAAAGGCTGAAAAGATAAGAACAACCTACGACATTGAGGATATGTTTACTGTCCTGAACAATATTTATGAAGATATGCAATCGCTCAGAGAATCTGAAAACTATCTTACGATCGAACCTTCCGGCGAACTCAGTGTTGATAAACAAAAACAGATTAAAAACAATATCCGCCTGATAGCTGAAACATTACAGACCAATCGTAATAAGTTAGCTGTATTAGAGGAGCAATTGAAAAACAGTAGCTTACTTTCTGCCTCCTTACAAAAGACCATAGACCGTCTTAATGCTGAAATCATCCAAAAAGCACAAATGATTGCTTCCCTACAGGAGAATCTGGCCAAAAAGGATATTCGTATACAGGAACTGGATGAACAAATCGAAAATCTGGTGATCACTACAACCGCTCAAAGCCGGACAATCAGCGTTCAGGACAAGGAATTGCATCTTGCATACTATTGTTTTGGCACAAGAAAAGAATTGAAAGATCAGGATATTCTTACGGGCGGAGGGCTGTTTGCGAAAACAAAAGTCTTACAGGGTAGTTTTAACAGAGACTATTTTCTTCCGGTGGATACAAGAGATCATACCGAAATCCAACTCTACACACGCAAAGCCATAGTCCATTCAAATCATCCCGAAAATTCATATACATACGACAAAGATCAGAATGGCAATCTTGTATTGGTGATTATCGAACCTGAATTATTCTGGAGCCTAAGCAAATATTTAGTGATCGAAGTAGGATGAGAACCGGATATAAATCCATCTTTTTCGATCTGGACGATACGTTGTGGGACACCTTCCATAACAATAAAGAAACGCTCGAAGAAATTTATACCGATTATCAATTTGGCCGACATTACGATTCGTTTGATACATTCTTTCAATACTATATGCCTCATAACCTGATATTATGGGAAAAGTATCGCAAGCACGAAATAGATCGGCAAACGCTGATCATCGAACGTTTTCTGTATGTACTCAGGCCAATGGGAATTACGGACTCTCAATATATTCTACGACTAAACCGGGATTTTTTGCAACGAACTACATCAAAAACCAAACTGATTCCGGAGGCGATTGAACTGTTGGAATATTTACAACCTTTTTACCGGTTGTTTATTTTATCGAACGGTTTCCGCGAAATTCAAGCCTTAAAACTAAAAAACTCAGGTCTTGCTCCTTTTTTTGAAAAAATAATCCTCTCCGAAGATGCCAATATTCAAAAGCCGCATAAAGAAATCTTTGACTTTGCATTAAAAACTACCAATTCACGCAGGAACGAATCATTGATGATAGGCGATTGTTATGAAGCTGATATCGAAGGCGCTTATCACGCTAAAATTGACCAGATATGGTTTAATCCCGACCATCTGCCCTGCCAAACAATTATTCCAACATTTCAGGTACGTACTTTATCTGAAATTCAAGAGATTTTATGATTGCGTATGACACAGTGAATTAACAGTCTAAAAGCCAACAATGGCGTCATCAATGCATTATTATTGAAATAGCCTCGTCATGAGTTAATCGCTAAGTTCAAAGAGTTACTTGTTTTGTCGAATGGAAAAAAAAAACGACCTTTGTCGCGTTTTTTAGATGTGTGAACAGAATAAAGATGAGGTCAAGCGTATTATTGTTAGTATTGTTTTCCCTGACAGTAATGGGAAATGGAATGCTTTTCGGACAAAATACAATACAGGTAGAGGGGTATGTAAGAGATTCGGTAACCAATGAGGCTTTGCCCTATGTCGCTGTCAGCCTAAGAGGTACTTCAATAGGTACTACGACGGGAGAAAATGGACGCTATTCATTTAGAACCACTTCCGACAGTTTAACGTTAATGGTTTCATACGTTGGATACGAAACGCAATATATCCCTTTACGAAGAGGAACAAACCGGATTGATGTCTTGCTGAAACCTGCTTCTTTAGAATTGAGCGAAATAGTGGTACGCCCCGGACGTGAATACTATTCAAGAAGAAACAATCCGGCCGTAGAGCTTGCTCAGCAGGTGATTGAAAGAAGAGGATTGCACAGTCCACACGAACACGACTATTATAGCTATAATATGTACGAACAGCGCACTTTTGCGTTCGATGATTTTGATGTAGAACAAGCACGTCAAAAGTGGATATACAAGCAGGTTGATTTTATTTTTGACTATGTGGATTCTACCTCGGTATTAGGACGCACCATGCTGCCTTTGTATAATGAAGAGACCATCGAAGATTACTTTTTCCGGAAATCGCCACGCGCAGAACGTAAAGTTATAAACGGGTATAAACGCGCCGGGCTGATTGAGTTTTTGGCCGAAGAAGGCATCAAACAGTTTATAGACGAGTCTTTTCAGGATGTGGATATATTTCAGGACAATATTCCCCTTTTCCTGAACCGATTTGTCAGTCCGTTGTCATCCATTGGTCCGCTTTATTACAAATACTATCTGTTAGACACTGTAATGATTGATAATGAACAATGTATAGATCTTGGATTCTTGCCGTTCAATACGGAATCGTTTGGGTTTGTAGGTCATTTTTATATCACATTGGATTCGACCTATTTTATTAAAAAGGCAGTATTAAATACGCCACGCGACATCAATCTGAATTTTATTGGCGAAATGTCTATTTTACAAGAATTTGTCCGAACAAAAGAAGACAGTACACGGATACTGATGAAAAATGATATGGCATTGTCATTTCAATGGAGTAAAAATTCAAAAAGCACATTTGCCCATCGTGTTGCCCTGTATCGCAATCATTCTTTCACAATACCTGCAGACCGTGGGGTGTTTGAAGAAAAGAATCCGGCAATGGAATCGGAAGGAGCGCGCCGACAGACAGAAGAGTTTTGGAATGAAGTACGCGAAGGGGCAGATGAGATTCAAAAGACCTCAGTTGAAGAAATGATGATGCGACTGCGCCAGGTGCCTGCCTTTTATTATACTGAAAAGGCGCTCAATGCTTTTATCAACGGCTATGTGCAGACATCTGATACCGACAGCAAATTTGAGTTCGGGCCTGTGAATACGTTTCTCAGCGGGAATGCGCTGGAAGGGTTTCGTTTCCGTGCAGGCGGCACAACTTCGGTAAATCTAAGCAACCAACTGTTTCTTGACGGTTATATGGCTTACGGATTCAAAGACCACAAACCCAAAGGCGATGCGATATTCGAATATTCATTCAATAAAAAAAGGTCGTTCCGTAAAGAATATCCGTTTCATTATCTGAGAGTTGAATATAAATATGACATTAACCAGATTGGACAACACTATCTATATACCAACCCCGACAATTTATTTATGATGCCTAAACGTCGTAATAATAATCTGCTTACTTATATGCAGTTGGCCGAGATTAGCTATTATAAGGAAAATTATAAAGGTCTTGGATACAGTGTTTTGCTCCGCCATCAGAAAGAATGGGCTACTCCCGATGTGCCTTTTTTGAAGATACAAGCCGATGGGAGTACAGTACCGGTTGACCATTATACTTCGGCACAGTTAGAGTTATTTTTTCGCTGGGCGCCGAACGAAAAATTCTACCAGTCCCGTAATTACCGGTATCCGATCACTTTAGATGCACCGGTTATTACCATTAAGCATATCATGGCACGTAAAGGCATATTAGGTACAGATCATAACTATAACCGCACTGAACTTGGGATACGCAAACGTTTTTGGTTATCACCATTCGGATACATAGATATTTTCGGGCAGGCCGGTAAGACATGGGATCGCGTACCTTATCCGTTATTACATATTCCGAATGCTAATTTGTCTTACAGCATTGAAGAAGAATCATTTCCGCTAATGGATCCGATGGAATTTATTCACGACCGTTTTGTGTCATGGGAAACAGCCTATCATTTAAACGGATGGCTGTTCAACCGGCTGCCGTTGATCAAAAAACTGCAATTCCGTGAAGTGGTTTCTTTCCGTGGATGGTATGGTGATTTAAGTGATAAAAATAATCCGTACAAGCATGGCGAAGGCTTATATCAGTTCCCCGACAACACCTATATGATGGGCGATAAACCCTATATGGAGATCGGCGCCGGTATGGAAAATATCTTTAAATTGGTTCGAATTGACTACGTATGGCGATTATCCTATCGCGATCATATCGGGACGCCTAAAGGCGGATTGAGATTTAAGATGGTATTTGGATTTTAACTATTCTCTATCATTCTGCATAGTTCTTCTTGTTGTTTTTCCATATTACGGACATGTTTTTCCCTCTCTTTCGAATGAGCGAGACGATACAATGTATTGGTAATCTCCTGCGCTTTTTTTAATTGGATAGCAGAGCCCGACAATTTAAGCTGCCTGTCTAATTCCAACAGGATCGTAGCGGCTGTAAAGCATATACAGGTAAGCGCTTCAATCCGGTTTTGCAAGCCATTGTAAACAGGTCGAATCAGTAAATCCGATTTGTTCATACGAAAAGACTGCTTATTAAACCTGAAGTGATTGTAATGTTCAATGATTTCAACCGGTCGCAGTGATGAATTGGTAAGATAACCTGTGATTCCATCCCATGCCTCATCCATGCTGCATTTTTCCCTGTTTATGATCACCTTTTTCCCTTTCAACTTCAGATATTTGTTGTAACCTCTGTTGTTAATATTGTCACAGGTCAGCAACCCTGACTTTATTTTTAGATGCAGACGTTGTATCCCTCGTTTCCTTTTGAGGCGATCAAGGGCAGTATATTCAGATGATTTTGAAAGGATCAGACGACATTCTCCATCTTTTGATATTTCGGCTATTTCATCATCTTTCAACGAAAGATTGATTATCTGCTGCCGGATATCCTCAGTCTCGCTTTTCGGATCTGCTTTCCGGATGTATTCGTATTGCGCTTCTTCCAACGCATTGATCACATTTTTTGAAAATAATGCATCATCCGCTATTACAATCGGACGGGACAGATTGAAACGTTCACTCAAATGCCGGATTGAATTTGTAAACGAATTGTCTGACAAAGCATTTTCTTCAAATAATTCATATCCGACAGGAATCCCATTCGTTGCTGTCAGCAAACAGAGACAAAGTCGGGGAATTTGATGTTTGCTCTTCCTGGAGACAGCCGTTCCCTTTAGCTCTTTTTTCTCTCCTACTTCAAACTGAAGAGGTATCAGGTTACAAAAAATCGGTTTCATTTGTACGTTAACTACTTTCCGGGTATGCTTTAGTGCTATTTTTTCCGTTTCACGCTTAAAGTCTTTTCCTGCGGCTGTGTGCTTCTCAGTTTTGCCGAAACATAAATGATCCAAAAAACGATAGATGCTCAGGATGCCGTGATTTTTACCTATAAAACGTTGCAGGTAATCCAGTGATTTCACTTTACTGCCCGGCATAAAGAGATGTGCAACAACCAGATGCCGAAACATCTCATTTTGGAGCCTTCCAAAACCGATCTTATCGTAAAGTCGTCCGAAAACCAATTCAGGGCCAATCAGTCGAAGTTGTTCGTTTGACAGGTGCGACACAAAATTACCGGCAGGTATATCCGGCGTTTTTTCAAACAGCGATTGAGCAAGCCCTTTGACTTCAAGGAGATATTTAGCCGCCCTTTGCTCAAGAAGATCAAGCTCTTCCTCCGTTCTGCCAACGCCAAATTTCTTAATTACACGGTATTCGCCCCGGCTTTCATCAACGATGAATACACTTGACGACCCGCTTTTGTTCTTTTTTCTCCGTATATACATGGCTCTATTTTAATCGTGTATCCCAAATCTGTTTGATTGTTTCTTCTTGCGAGTAGCCTGCCGGACAAGCGACGCTTTTGGTGTTAGCAAAGTAGGAGCGGTAGGATTGTTCGCCTGCGGAGCCTGAAATCATACGGATGAGGCACATTTGAAGATGTCCGTTCGGGTCGGTTTCGCGAAGCCAGTCGAACGCATACCACAGCCATTGGTTGCGGTAATCCTCGTCTTGTATGGCAAGCCAGGTAATCTCATCGTAGCCCCAACAGAAATGGTCGTCAAGATTGGCGATGCCCGGCTCTGGATTACGACGGATGCCAAAGTTGTCAAATTCAACTAAATAAGGCATGCTTTCCGCTTTCCATCCGCTTGGCGAAATAGCACTTTGACTTTTCCTGTAAATGCCGTCGAGATAGCCTGCTTCCAATTTGCCTTTCATCGGTTCGTCTTCTATTTCTTTAATTCTGAGAGGGAAAGAGTTGAAATCCAACAAACTTACTCCATCTTTCACAAAACCGCCTTTGGGTGTGTGCCCATCTAAAATAATGTAATGACGGCGGGCATTCGTTTTCGCATAATTGCGAATCTTTTGCAGGAAAGCTTCATAATGACTTTTATCCGGATCGTCGCGGCCAATAAGCTCTACCTGACCCAAATGAAAAGCTTCGCATCCGACATCTATGTACGACTTAGCTAAGAAATAAAACCATAATTGCGTCTCCTGATTGTTGATCATCGGAGTACCGCCACCCCGTGCGCTACGCATCAGTATTTCCATATCCGGGTCTTTTCGCCTAACCATATCTTCTACCCTGAAATTACGGTTTTCCACCGGCAGGTCAAAAGCCTGAAACACCCACACCGGAATTTTCAGATTATTGACGTCATTGCTTACATGCTCAAAGAGGCATCCCTGAAAAATGATTTCCGGATCGTCATCATGCATCCGTTCCATAAGGCGTCGGGCATATTCAAGGAAAGCCGGATCGCCTAATTTACTCTCTTCGCTCCAACGATAAAGGGCACGTCCGATAAATTTGGCGCCAATATGTTGAACCATCCGAATATCGTCTTCCCTGAACGGAAAAAGATAATTCTCCGGAGTACCGGGTACTAAAAAATAACCCGCTGTCACAGAACGGTCCAAATAATTTTCTAACACCTGACGAGATATGGACCCGTCGAAATAGTATTTTGATGCTGCATCAAAATGACCTGTATTGTTCGCACAGCAAGATAATCCTAACGATACTAAAACAACCGCAATAGATTTAAGCAAATTCATGATCTTTTCTTTTTCTGCAAAAATAGATAAAAATATTTTATCTTTGTGCAAATTAAAGCAATAAATGGCTTATTACGAACAACTGCTTATTATCTGTCCGTTGATTTTTATCAGTGGTTTTGTGGACAGTATTGCGGGAGGAGGAGGGCTTATCTCATTACCGACCTATCATATATCCGGTTTTTCGCCTCATTTCTCGTTGGGTACCAATAAATTTGTTAGTTGTATCGGCACCATTTTCAGTACGCTTCGCTTTGTGCGAAACAAAAGCTACAACCTTACAAGCGCTATCCCTTCCATCCTGTTTGCGTTGATAGGCGCAGCCGGTGGGGCAAAAATTGCCGTTTATTTAGACGACATTATCCTGCGATATATCCTCGTTTTCGGGATACCTGTGATTGCCGTAATTGTTTTTAAAAAAAAGAATCTTGAAAAGATAACGCCAAAAATTTTATCTAAAACACGAATTATTGTTTATTCTTCTATCGCAGGATTGATTATCGGAGGATACGACGGTTTTTTCGGGCCGGGAACCGGTACTTTTTTGATATTGATTTATACCTCTGTGCTGGGGTTTGATTTGCTGACAAGCATGGGCAATGCAAAGCTTGTAAACTTAGCCTCGAATATCGCATCGCTCATTGTGTTTTTGATAGAAGGAAAAGTCGTTTTTGCGATCGGGATTCCTGCTGCCTTTTGCGGCATAGCCGGACATTATATCGGTAGCGGCTTTGCCATCAAAAAGGGACAAAAGATTGTTCGCCCCATGCTTCTTTTTGTATTAACACTTCTCTTAGTCAAGTTGATAGCCGATCTTTTCGGTTAAGCCATCCTCCTTAACCATGCCATTCTTGCTAAAATTCCATCTTAAGTCTTATTACAGCGGTGTCAATCATGTCGTGTGTACCACTGCCGTTACCTACATATTCCGCCACCATTTCAGCATAAGTAATGGCTTCTGTCAAAACGGACGTCGGTGAAGCGATTGCTTTGGCTTTCATTAGCAACCCCAACAGCGTATCCAGATCTTCGAGTTCGGGTAAGTTACCTGGTCTCATTGTGTTGATGGCTGCATTGAGCGCTGAGGTCACTGCACTTATGTCGGATTGGTTATAATGGTTACTCTCATTGCTAAATACCTGTTGCGCAAGAGTGAGATGCTCCATTAGACGGGCAAATCCATATGGTGCCCATGGAGAATACTCCGGAATCTTGACTGTGAGTTCATTCCATACATTCTGAGCAGTTTTTCTTTCATTTGCAATATCCAGGTATATGCTAAGCTCATCTTTACTCATCTTTTCGGCAAAATCTAAATCGGTGAGATCGTTTTCCGAAATTAAACGCTGTCTATCTTCCGCAGTTAGCGCTTCTTCAACCATGTTGATTCTGAAATAATGGGTCGAATTGACATTTCTATAATAATCCGGTTGGAATGTTTTGTCGTTATATGTCAGTGTGTAAAGGTTGCCATTGGCGCCTGTGGGTTCTCCGTCAGGGCTGTTGGGAATGATCTCATCCATAGAAGAGTCAATGGAAATTGTCGCTTCATACCAATTGGTTACACCGGTAGCTGTCATGGCCAACGGACCGTACATAAGTGTGCCCGCCCACATAGGTTCAAACAGTGTATTCGTTTCATTTTGACTGGTGGCGGCTATTTCCATTTTATCCGGAGCGAAGTCAATATGTTTACTGAACGGCATAATAATTTCTACTACGTCGTCAGTTGTCCAGTTACGTTCGGGGATGGTCACGTATGAACCGGGACGGTAAGAAGGAGCAACCGATGTGCCGTTAATCTTTACATCGAAACCATCTGTAGCCCAATAGGGTACGCGCAGTTTCAAGGTAAAGTGGGCAGCGCCTTTAGTCAGATGGAGAGTGGAATGTTCTGCCGGCCACAGACAGTCTTGCCGTATGACAACGTTTTTGGCGTCCCAAGTGAGGGTTGTCGGCATATACAAGCCTACCCAAAGGGTGTTGTCAGACACAAAATAAGTGGCTTCCTGATACTTCACATGATTCTCTGAACCTGTACCGCCACAGCATGAAGAATGGGGTGTGGCATTGTCCGGAAATTCGATTGTGCCCCACGGTTTCGAAGCGTTAATACCCACCGCATATTGATAGGTCGTGCCATACCAGTCCTGCGCTAAAGAACCCACCAGTTGGTTATACAATACGCGCTCATAATAATCCATATATTTTGCATCGTCGGGGCTAAAGCAGTTAAGATCTTTGGTTAGCTTAGCTAAATTATATGCACAGCAGGTCTCGTTTAAGGCGCTTGACGGAGTGTGGTTTTGTTGTCGGTCCGATGTTACATTTGTAGCCATGCTAAGAATCTGTGTATATGGCTGTCTGAACATCTCGCCGTTACCCACGCCACCCGGCGAGTAGCGATAACGTCCCTGAATCATGTTCCAAAAATTTTCTGCCAGATGGTAGTGATAAGGATTATTTGTCCCTCTGAAACTTCGGAGTGCACTCGTAATCATCGGGATATGCTGATTGGCATGACGGGTGCGGATATCATCAATGTTTTTCGACAACGGATTGAAGAACGCCGGGCTGTCAAAATAATTAGAGGCTTCAAGCAAACGTGCTTTGTCAACCGGGTCGGTTACCATCTCTGAAAGTCTGGCCAGCGATTCGCCTGTTCCGCCTTCTTCGCCGGCTATATATATGTTCCACATCTCATAGCGGTTTCCCGGTGTTGCTCTGCGTTCTTCCTGTGTGCCATCCATTTGGATATATGTCCGGTAATGCAATCTGTTCCAAATCCATAATCCCATATCCCTGGCAATAAGCAGCGCTTTGCCGGCAATGTCAGGATCATCAATGTAGGTGGCAATGTCAATCAGACCTGCCAACTGCTTATGGATAGAATAATAGGGCGCCCATACCCAGTTGACATTGTTATATGCACGATACATTTCAATCAGGGCAGGATGATGCGCAGGTATGGCATTGAGGTAGCCGTATCCGTAGGTAGCCCATCTTGTTTTGTAAGTCTCAAAATCATCCCATGTGCCTTGCATGGTGCGCAATTCGGTTTCCGGTGCAAAGTCGCGGGCCTCCCAATATCTGTCTTCGGTGGGATGTCTGACAAATGTTCTTTCCTGACATTCGCGCAGTTCGTTGACCATTCTGGTCATATTATCACGGAGCGTTTTTTTCTGTTCCTCTTTGGTGGATCCGGCAAAGGCAAAGGCTAATGCAGACATATAGTGGCCTGATCCATGACCTTTTAGTTTAGTAGTGGGAGAGTCCCAGCCATCGGAAACTGTATAGCCCTCAGTACTTAAGCCATACGTGTCTCTGTAGTTATATAGTTGCTGCGTCACGTCCCAGCCGACAATGGTTTTAATGGCGCGTTCTCTGTTGGATGTCAGCCTGTTGTCGCCATTAATAACGACCTTGTTTAGAGGAATCGTTTCAGCTACTGCGACATTGGAAGGTGTGGGATACGAATCTGCTACGATCTTGATATGGGCTGTAATCGGGAAACCGTAAGGCGTGGTGTTATTGCCTGTGATAAAACCGGTTACTGTGTACTCCTTCCCAACAGGATTGAGCGTTGGGTTAGCCTGTATCTGCTCGGTGGCTAAGGCTGAGTTTGTCCATTTTGTTTGACGATATTCCGATTTACCGTCAGTATATGTAACCCAAACTAAATAAGGTAACCTTGGGACGGTGCCCACCGGACATTCGATGTTGATTGGTTCAACGAATAGAATAGTGTTTGCTATCGCCACTACTGGATTCACTAAAAAAAAGTATAACATCACAAAAAAAATTGCAATTCCTGTTTTTGTATTAACAGTCTTTATCATATACAATTAGCATTAAATATTTACAAAGATAACGATTATTTATCATATACTCCGACGATTACGTTCTACTCTCCAAAACAAAACAGTGTACCTTTTGAGGTGAGGACATAAAAATGCCCCTTTGTAATAGCGGGTGAGGCCAAAATCTGCTCACCGGCGTCATATTCCCATTTCAATTTTCCGGATTTTGCGTCAAGGATAGAGATGAGACCGGATTTTGTACAGGCGATAACTTTGTCTCCACAGACCACCGGTGAACTCTCGCCTGTATTTCCTTTCAAAAGGTATTTCCAATTGACTGTTCCATCAGAACGGTTGACTGCATAGAGGTATCTGTCGTCAGAAACGATATATAGCGTTTTGTTCGACACAGCAGGAACGGATACAAACGCACTGCTTTCGTTTTTCGATTCGACGATTTTTCTATTTCGCTCAAATTTCCCGTTGTTTAGAAAAACTTCATAGATATTGCCTGAATAATCTGCCACATAACAATAATCACCACTCACTGCCGGCGTTGCAGGAATATAAGCATCTGCTATCAACGAATCAGTTTGGATGCCGGTATGACAATCCACGATACGTAGCCATCCATCACAACCCCCGAAAATCACATAGTCTTTCCATTGCGCCACTGCACCATTGATATAGTTTTCCGACTCGTAGCGGTTTATCTCCGAACCGTCCCGGCAGTCAAGGCAATACAGAAAATAATCATAACTGCCACATACAACAGCTTTTCGCCCTTCGAAATCAATAATATTTGGCGACGCCGAAATCTGTCCCCATGTCTCATAGTTCCATAATGTGTCCTGAGTGGCCAGCGAAAGGGCGCTAATGATGCCATCAATCCGTCCGATGTATAAAACTGAATCGCTTATAATAGGCGTAGCGTCAATGGCTGTTCCAAAGGAGTAGCTAAAACGGAGTTTTCCCTCTGTATCTACTCCCTGAATTCGTCCGCGTGCATCGCACCAATAAACTGTACTATTGTAAACCAAAGGCGATGATGAGGTTCGCAGTTCACTTTTATATGTCCAGTACAAAACAGGCTTTTCAGGCAATTGAACGTCTGTATATCCACTCATTGCAGCATTGCCTCGAAATGTGAGCCAGTTTCCGCCTGATGTCTTTTCTGAAATATTTGCCGTACATGCGCAAAGAATGAGCGCTACTAAATATGTATATTGTTTCATTATCTATTATCTAAATATCTTTTAGCTCTTAATTCTAAATTCTTAGTTCTTAACTCCTCAATATTACCTCCCCCTACTCCCTCCAAAGGGGGATAATTAATGATTCAAATAAACGCTAATCGGGCGAAAGCCTTTCGCCCCTACTTACCATTAACCTCTAACCGCTAACCCTTAACCACTAAAATACAACGCTTGGGTTGGGCAAATCTCTACCAGCGATATATCGACGTTGTCTGCGTTCTCTTCGGGCAATATTACCTGCATACCGAATCCCCTGTCTTTGAATGTGAAACCGTTATTGCTATTATACACGCACAATCCGCAACGGATACATTTGGTAGCATCAAACCAAAAATCACCCCGATTTCCTTCTTTTCTCCCTCCCTTTTGGGGAGGGCCGGGGAGAGGCGTATCTCCTTTAATAAGTTGAGGTTGTGTGGCCTTTATAGCTGAATAACGAGGATACCGGTTCCATTTGGCGCGGTAGGCAAGGGCATAGCGTCGAAGTTTACATTTTTGAACATCGCAAGGCGGCTTGCACACAGCGATATGGTCGCTTAGTAGCAATTCGAGCGACATCGTCCGCAATACTTTCACTTCGTCGCATTCTGTATCTATCTCCATACCGTCGGCCACCAAAGTAGAACATGCGGGAATAATTTGGTCATTGGCAAGGTTTTTTACCACACAAACCATACACGACGATTGGTGCCGGTAACCTGCGGCATAACATAGCGAAGGTATTTCTA
>JGI24705J35276_12238134_pt1 | contig 16443 bp, 9 predicted proteins | sample TergutNt197P4_FD_35276 | JGI IMG/M metagenome (IMG submission 35276) | reverse complement strand
CAAAATCCCTAACTTTTTAAAAAGCGGCGGTTCCTTACCGGATCCGTCATAAATCACACTACTATTCAAAAATACATCCTATTCAAGGGATAAATTACCATATTTTATCAATTCCGTCAATAGGCCGGATCGGAATATTTTCCCCTTTCCCCCACGATCTTGATGCCTTTCCTGCCCCGCATAGTTTGCTTAAAATATATGGCCGCGGAGCAGAATAAAAAGCAATACTGCTGTAAGTATCCAGCCTACAATTTTAAAGGCGAACATTAGAATGGCAAAACCAACCATTAAGATCAAATTAAAGAATGGCATACCATCTGTCACAGCGGAGTACACAGCAGATACCACAATTACTGCGGCAAAAACTTTGGGAAGATGTACAATAAAACCCACAAAGAAATCTTTTGCAGTTACTTTTTGGGAATTATTTTTCTTTTTTATTGCCCGTACGACACCTATCACTACGGCTATAAGCGCAAGGATTCCGCCGCCAATAATGTACCTTGCCGTAGGATCCTCTTTAACAAATCGCACACCACTTTGGAAGATACCCGATGATATAACTGCCAGTCTGGTTTCTGAAACTTCACTAATACTGATATAATCTGCACTAACATAGCCAGAGTCTGCGCCATGATTTACGGGTACCCAGCCATTACTGGTTTCAGCACCGGTAACAATGAGGGTATCATCTTTACTCAGGGTTTTTATAACCTCTCCGGAACCGGATGGTTCAGCGCGGAAGTTAAGGCCGTCTGATATCACAATTGCCGTTACAACGGCCGGTTCTACCGCTGTCTCTACGGAAGTCAATTTTTCTGTCCCCGTATGGACAAGCGCGGAAACTGAAGAGGCAAGGATGTGGAAATAATCGGGGGAGAACCGCAACAGACAGCCGGGCGCGGCAAGGAGGAGCATAAGTATAATCAGCAATATTTTCTTGTTACGCCAAATATTATAGGTAACAATGGAAACAAGTGCCAGCGCCGGCACAAAACCAATTGTTATCCAGCGGGCATTAAAACCTTTAAGCGACAATAACCATGCGGCAATCCAGGCAATGCCCGCTCCGCATATCAGCCCAAAGAAAATTGCCACAAAGCGGATACATTTCTTTTTGGCATTCGGGCTATTGGGCTTCTTTGCGTTTTTTCCCTCCCGGTCACAGAGCCAGCCGCCAATATGTTTCAGATACCTGCCTGTAGTAAAACCGCTTTTTATACTCATTAAAACATGATTTATTCTCGCCCCAAAGGAAGGATCAAGCAATTTGATTAGTACGGTATTTCCGTTCTCGACGGCATAATTATAGGCTGATTTATGATTTTCATCGGTACTGTTTCTGTCTGCATTATGTTTAATCAGTAACTCGGCAATATCATTATTCCCGTTCCTGGCCGCGATTATAAGCGGCACATATTTTTTACCACCCACAGCTGTTTTTGTTTTCACTTCATTTCGAAAATCAGGATTGGCCCCCTGTTCAAGCAGTATTTCCACCAGCTGAAGATCTCCCAGGCTTACGGCGTTAGCAAGAGGAAACGTACCGTCATTTGAAGTTTCATTGATGTCAGCGCCGAGTCTTTGCAGTTGGCGTATCAGGTTAAAAACAGTATCGGCGCCGTATTGTCTGCTCAGGTCATTAAAGTTAGTCACCACCGTATTGATTGGCGCCGGATCACCTGTAAGCGGCAAACCCTGTGCGGCATATGTTTCAAAAAGGTCGGAACGCCCCGGACAGGTAGTAATCAATTCCTGCAATACCGCTTCCCAACTGCGGACGGAAAGTTCCTCGTACGAAAGAAAGGGCAGTAAACCCAGCAGAAAGAACTGATCCGGTATATTTAACTTATCAAATGCAACCGTAGATTTAAAACTATTCCCGAAAATATCTGATAGCCACACAAGTAACGGGGAATCTTTTTCCATTACGGCTTTCTTGATTAATTCTATCTGTTGATAGTCTGTTTCCTGTTTTAACTCTTCATGATGAAGATAGCGTTTTTCGCCTATGGAAATACCGTGGTCCTGCTGTAATTTCAAATATATCAAAACAAGGGCACGTCTGGGGGAATACTCACTGAAGTATTTACAGAAATTGTCTGCGACATTTTTCCCTTGTGAGCCTTCGGTTGCTGTCAGATACAGATACAGACGGGCGTCGTTTTCTTTAAGATTGTCCATATAAAAGGCTGATTCGGACATTATTGCGTCCGCTATGTCCTCGGTGGTCTTACAGGTTTTGCCACCCTTGCTTTCAAAAGGTCTGCCTGGATCAAGGGCGAGAATTGCGGTATAAAGCCCTGTATCTTTATTGTCTGGGTACTGTTTTTTGATGATGTTTTCTATTTCTTTTTCCAAAATAACATCACCAGCATTATGAAGCCAATTTATTATTTCATCACTGTATAGAAAAAATTTTCCTTTTTCAGGATAATTATCCATAAGAGCGGCCAGCTCTTTTGGGTTTGTAGCATATTCGTCATCGGTAAACCTCAACGAAGCGTATACAAGACTTGCTTTTTTACCGCCCAATGTAAGGGTCTCGCCTTTAAGCCATTTTTGTATATGGTCATTTCCCCAGCGGTCTATCTGCTGTGGTTTAATAAGACCCCGTATAATTGTTGCATAATCCTCCGGCATATCAACAGGTAAATCGACTCTTTCATTCGCGATCCGGTAATCCCGCTCGATTGGCCTAATGTCCTTAAACGGCTTTTCACCCAGCCAAAGTTCCATCATGGTTATTCCCAGGGCGAAATAATCAACAGCCGGGGTTACTAATACCGTTGTCTCATTACCCTTGCGCGCCAGTTCCGGCGCGGCGTACAGGCCAGTGACATTGGCCGTTACCTCAGCTTTATCATTATCGTCCTGAATAACACTTGAAATCCCAAAGTCAGCAAGAATAATCGACGATTTATTAGCGTCCCTGAAAAAGATATTTTCAGGCTTCAAATCCTGATAGATGACCCTGTATTCGCCATGAAGCTGTCGGAGTCCTTCATTTATCATCCTTACTATGTTTTTTAATTTTTTGATGTCCCTCATGGACCCGTTTTCCCTGAGATACTGATCGAGGGTGCCGCCTTCAGCATATTCCATAATCTCAAAATCCTGATCGTTGTACCTGCCAAAATCGATTATTTTTACAACCCTGTCCTTCGGGTTGTTCCTAATCCTGGCTAAAACCTGTTCGGCAGAATCACTTAAAGAAGCGCTTTGCTTGTAATGCTTAAAGACGTATGGCCTGTTGTTAATGGTAATTTTATAGACAATAGCTTCACCGGAACCCCAGCTGATCATACTTTCAATGACGCACTCTGTGTCGTTCAATACAAGTGTCTGTCCGGGAGCAAAGACATCGCCGGCCCCTGTTACGGTTGCGGTTTGAGTGCCGCCTATAATGGCAGTGCTGGAATCTATACGATCAGTACCATCCTGTATTCTTTCAGTACTCATTTTATTGCTCCTCAACTTTAATGGTGATGATGGAAATATTGTCATTACCGCCTTTTCCTTTTGCCATTACCAGGAGTTCTTCAGCGGCCTCTGCACCTTTGGTATACTGCAGTTTAAGAGCTTCGGCAATTTCCTCCGGGGGCACAAGGTCGTGCAGGCCGTCGGAAGACAGAAGATAAATATCGCCCTTTAAAAAAGGCTGATCAAGTTCGGCAAATTCGATAAATGTGCTGTCCCCGCCCCCCAGTGCATTGATAATTATGTTGGAAGGGGCGCCGGGGTTTCCGCCCGATTCTGCGAGCGAGTGATCGATGGTAAGTCGCATTAATCCGTTATTGCGGAAAAGGTAGATACGCGAGTCCCCGGCGTGGAAACGGAAGAGCTTGCCCTGATAAACAAAAAGCCCGGCAAGAGTGGTTCCCATTCCCGAGTACATTAATTGGTGGGTTTCCCGGGCATATACATCGAACACTTCATTTAATTCCTGATTGTTCAGGTCATCGGGAATTTTTTCAAGAAGTTTTTTTAGCCCGGTAAGCGCTATTTCACTGGCTACTTCTCCCCTGTCCAGCCCGCCTATTCCGTCAGCGATAGCTATTATTACTCTTTCACTTGTTTCAAATCTTTTCCGCCCCGAACCATCACGGAAAATTTTATCATTAAGCAATATCAGATCTTCATTATTTGGTTTTCTACAGCCAATATCACAGACACCGTAAACAGCCAACACTGTTTTCATATTCGCACCGTTCCGCCTTCGGGTGTACCGTATGTTATCAGTAATTCGATATCCGCGATTTTTACCGTTGTATTGCTGGCAACGGGATAAATCATGTTGGGAGCAAGCCGGTTTCCGTTGTAAAAGGTACCATTAGTGGAACCTAAATCCTGAATATGCCAGCCGCCGGCATTTTTGATAATTCTGCAATGCATACCCGATACATAGTTAAAACGGCCAAACACATTCGTAAAAGATCCGCTTTTCCTTCCGATTACATCACCATCTCCCGCTTCTATTGTAATTCCGTGCATCTGGGATGTAAATTTTATTTTGCCGTCTGTACCTGCGCTACCGCTTTGTGCAGATGTTTGAACCTGTTGAACTGCCGAAGCCTGCGGAGCGTTGCCTCCTGCCGGAACCAGTTCTTTTCCGTCAAATATACAGCGTTTTCCCCTGCCAGGACGCCCGCATACCGAACAGACCAGTATTTGCGCGCCGCATTGATCGCAATAACAGGAATCATCATCTATTTGTTCTTTGCATGAAGGACATTGCATAGTACCCTCCTTAAGACCATTGTATATCTTCCGCTTCAATAACCTGCAGGATCGCATTCTGCTGATCTTCCGGCAGTTTGGAAACCCGGTTTGCGGTATTGCCCGTTACCTTTTCAAAGAAAGTCCGGAGGGTTCCTGCATTGCCAAAGTTGGGACCTTTGTTGGCGACCATGGCACGGATTACATCGTGTGCCTTTTCCCGCGCCGCATCGGTAAGTGTGTAACCGGCCTTCTGAACATTGAAGCGCTCAAATATTTCAATCAGTTCTTCGGCGCTGTAATCGGGAATATGTATGTAGTGTTTGAAACGCCGCTCCATGCCTGGGTTGCTCTTTTTAATGAAGGTGTCCATCTCTTTCGGGTAACCGGCAACAACACAGACATACTTATCCCTGTCGTTTTCCAGGTGCGCCAACAGGACTGTTATCGCCTCCTGGGAAAAATCATCGACTGGCCCCTGTTCATTGACCAGGCTGTAAGCTTCGTCTATAAAAAGTACCCGCCCCATTGCCTGGCGGCAGTACTCGTTGACCTTATCCTTCGATTGGCCCAGATAGGAACCCTTAAGATCGGCGCCCTGAATCTCAATGGGTTTGTCATCGGAGAGAAGGCCGATCGCTTTAAAAAGCCTGGCAAGGGTGCGGACAATGGTCGTTTTGCCGGTACCCGGATTGCCGGTAATACAAATATTGTTCCCTTCGCCTTCCGAAGCCTTGCCTGTCTTGTCCGCGATTTTTTTCTGGTGTACCAGCTTGGTTGCGATACCACGAACAGTCTCTTTTACTTCTTTCATGCCCACCATGTCTTCCAGCCCGGCAAGCACTTCATCAATCGAAAGAACCTTTTCTTCTCCCCCGCTGTCGCCTATATCTTCGACTTCAATAAGGTTGATTTTATCCTTCAGTTCTTCTTCGGAAAGTTTGTTAAGCCTTGAAGCCTGGCGGCGCTTAATGCGGTTAAATAGTTCCCTCATTTCCCCGGCGTTCCCGAAATTCGGCCCCCTGGAAGCGGCCATGCCGATAATTTTTTTTCTGGCTTCTTTCTGCGCGTCATTACTTAAGGTAAAACCGGAACTCTTGACGTTAAAGTCTTCAAAAATCTTGATAAGCTCTTCTGCGGAGTAATCCGGCAGATGGATATAATGGACAAAACGCCTCCTCATGCCGGGATTCGATTTATCCAGAAACAGTTCTATTTCCTTTTGATAGCCGGCAATAACGGTTACAAATTTTCCACCGTCATTTTCCATGCGGGCCATAAGCGTGTCCACCGCTTCCTTTGCAAAGCTGTCCACCGGTCCCTGATCATTCACCAGGGAATAGGCCTCGTCAACGAAGAGCACGCCGCCCATCGCCCTTTCACAGTAATTGTTCACGTTGTCTTTGGACTGGCCTACATAAGAGCCTTTGAGTTCGTTGCCCTGGCATTCCTCTACCCTGTCATTTGATGTAAGTCCAATCGAATAGAACAATTTCGCGAGCGTGCGGACTATCGTCGTTTTCCCTGTGCCGGGGTTACCTGTAATCACAATGTTGTTACGCTCTTCCCTTCCCGCCTTTGGTTTGTACTCTTCCCCTCTGGCGGCGGCTTCCTCTTTTTCCAGTTCGATTCTCTTCTGTTGTATCTTTAGATTTTCTGCAAGCTGTCTCACCATTTTTTTGACATCCGTCATGCCAACCATCCTGTCAAGGTCGGCAAGAACTTCGTCAATGGGAGCGGCTTCTTTTTTGTCCCAGGCTATATCCTCCGCCTGGATAACCGTTGTCCCGGCATTTTCCAGTTCATCATCCGGCAGTTTAGCCAGGCGCGATGCCAGGCGGCTTGTTGTATTTTCAAAAAAGACTCTGATACTGCCGGCATTGCCAAAGCGTTCGTTTTTACCGGCTACCATTTCGCGGATAACCTCGCGGGCTTTCTTTTGGGCCTCGCTCGTAAGGGTAAAGCCCTCTTTCTGAACATTGAAACGTTCAAAGATTTCAATCAGCTCGTCCGCGCTGTAATCAGGAAGGTGAAGGCGGTGTTTAAAACGCCGCTCCATGCCCGGGTTGCCCTTCCTGATAAATGTTTCCATTTCCCGCGGATAACCTGCCACAACGCCGATAAATTTATCCCGGTCGTTTTCAAGCCTCGCCATCAGCACGTTAATCGCTTCTTTTGCAAAGTCGTCAACCGGCCCCTGGTCATTCACCAGAGTATAGGCTTCGTCAATAAAGAGTATGCGCCCCAGGGCCTGATCGCAGTAGTCGTTCACCCTGTCCTTGGACTGCCCGACATATGCGGCCTTAAGATCCGCTCCCTGCACTTCAAGCAGGCTATCGGAAGCCAAAACCCCCGAAGCTTTGAAAATAGAACCCAGCGTACGGATAATTGTAGTCTTGCCTGTGCCGGGGTTTCCGGTAATCACAATATGATTACCTTCGCCCCTGTAATCTTTTCCCTGTTGTTCCGCAAGCTTTTTCGCGTAACGGGTTTTGTTTGCGATCTCCCGTACCGCTTTTTTGACATCCGTCATGCCCACCATCGTATCAAGTTCCTTTAAAATTTCGTCTACGGTTCTGGGTTTGTTTTTTAACGGAATGTCATTTATTGTGATGTGCTTTTTTTCTTCCGGTATGGATCCGTTCTGTTTCCAGTTTACCCTGTGCTGTTCCTCAACGGCCGCAAGGCAAACTTTTTCCACCAAATGTCCGTTTTTATGATGTACATTGACATTAAAGCGCTGTTCGGTAACATAATCGGCCAGAAGCGCTTCTGCTTCCGAATCAATGGTAAAATACCGTTCAATTAGTTTTTGTTTTAGTATCAGCGCAAGATCATTAATACTTTGATCCGGAAAATCAAAATAACCGCCAATGAGCTGTTGGTCCTCCCGGTGTTCCTCAAAATACTTTTCAAAGCGTTCCTTCAGGCCCACAAGCAGACTGATGAAATTCTGCTCGGTTCTGGAAACGGCAACGATAAGTTCGTGGAGAAATTCGGGATCTTCCACTGCCCCGTCAATAATAATCGCTCCTGGTTTTAATTGATTGATATATTGCTTTATTCCCGCTTCATTAGTGGGCATTTTCTGGCTTATAAGATGCTGTCTGATGTCACGGGCCCAATTGGTAATAACGATCTCTGATTCAAGACACCCGCTTTGGGAAAGCTTACGTGTAAAGGAATCGGCCACAGTGGTTTTACCGGTACCCGTGTTACCCTGAAACACGAGTATCTTTCTTACTGCCTTGCGGTTTTTGTATTCCTGAATTTCTTCCTGAATACTTTCAAGCATTCTTTCCAGCTTCGACCTTACAATCTGGAGACCCACATAATCAACAGAAACGACTGAACCGGCCATTGGTTTTGAGACGGATATTTTTGTACCGCACTGTTTGCAAAATTTTGCGGAAATACGATTTTCTGTATTACATTGACCACACTGCATGGGCCCTCCTTTACAGCCAATGACCTCCCTGGGACGGATCGCCGCATTCATTTGGACCACCAGGATGTACAACTCCTGCGAAGTTGCACAGCCAACCTCTTGAATGACGCGCTCTCTCCAGCGCTTCTTTGCGTTCCTGCGCCTCCCTTAATTGTCTCTGGCGTTCCTCTTCTTTGCGTCTTCTCTCCTCTTCTTTCCGCTTCCTTTCCGCTTCTTCCGCTCTTCTTTTTTCCTCTGCTATTCTTGCTTCTTCAGCACGCCGCTGGACAGCCGCATCTATATCCGCCCCTGTTTTCATGATGGACGCCAGTTGACTGTCCGAAAAAAGGGATTTTCTGACAGGTGGGGGCATACTCGGCGGAGTTGAAATTTCCTCATCTGTTTCTTCCGGTTCGCTGTTGATAAGCGATTCCAGCTCGGCAAGTTCAGCCTCGATTTTGGCAGCCTGCTCCTCAGCGGCAAAACGCTGTGCGTTAAACCATCGTCTGGCTTCCTGATTTGAACTAAAGGTTTTCTCCGGTGTCACCGGTAACAAATCTTTTTTTTGCTGGGCTCGCTGTAATTCCGCACTGGCTTCTTCGGTGACAGGTTTTCCGCAGTTTGTGCAAAAATCAAATATACTTATTTTACCGCAATTCGGGCAGGGAATACCGGCCTGGGGCTTGCCGCATTCCGGACAGAACAATGCATCATCGGAAGAAAGGTCGGCATAACAGAATACACATTTGCCCTTTAAAAGCCATGCCCCGCAGCTCTGACAGATATCGGCGGTCGGCGAAACCGATGCTCCGCATTTTGAACAGTGATGCTGTTTTATGGAAAAACCGCATTCAGAGCAAAAAAGAGCTTCTTCGGGAAGCTCCGAATTGCAACTGGGACATAAAACAGTTTTTTGACTGTCTTCCCAAGTTTCGTTCCGCACATCAGGATTGATCCGATGCTCTTCTTTTGCACATTGGCTTTGATTAAGAGAATAATCTTTCATGGCAACGCTGGAATTTCTACTATATCAGATATTCTGCGGAGTAATCAAGCCAGCGAATAAGTTTTATGGAAAATTGACTCTTCTATCACATAAGCATCGTTAATATCATCTGCGCGGATTGCAAGATAATCACCAATATCGCCAAACATATAACCTTCCAAATTCCATGAATTAAAAACCTTGGTGCGCTTTTCCAGCTGTTTAACATATATCATATTCTCGCCTGTAGGAATACAGGAGCGAATATACGGTAAAAGTGATACAGCTTCCCCCTGAATTCTGTCTTTAACAGTGGGATCATACTGGTTTTCACTTCTGAACTGTTCATCTTGCCTGTAGGAACTGTCCAGCTCACGGTAGGACGCCTCGAATTTTCCACGTTTAATCGGCCAAACCTCCTGATATATCCCAACCATGATATAAATATCCGGATCCGCCGTTATTTGTGTATCGCCTTCGAGTGTACGGATAACAAGTTCCACTCCTGCCGGAAACACATCAACACTGCGGACAAATCCTATCGGGATTGCTTTTTTATAATACTTTTCCAGTTTTTCTGTATTAATTCCCAAACGACCGCAGTAAACATAATCATACTCGTCAAAATAGTGCGTTAGATGTTCCAGCAGGAATTTTGATGGATTTCTTAAAACGAGCTCATCAAGCTTATCACTATTAATAAAGCCGCCTGCCTTACCATTATGACCGCCGCCTGAGCCTACACCTCTGCATATTTTCTCAACCAATTCGTTAGCCATTACTTCACGGATACAACTTCGTACAGACAGCCTTAACCCTCCGTCAATGCGGCAAAAAACAATGCATACATTAATATTGTCAACCTGCAAAGCAAGATCGCCCGTAAACCCCAAAATATTGGGGTCGCAAGGTTCAGCTTCAAAAACAGCGCAACTTAAATTATCACAAACACTGCGGTTTTTTAAGGTATTGGCGGCAATTGTCAGATCAGTTATCGAAAGGTTTGAGTTTTTTAATCTTTTTATAATGCCTGTATCATATTTGATACTATCACGCAAATCCATATCCAACGGATGGGATATTTCTGATAAACTGTTTGTATCTGTATACAACCCGTAATATAGGGCGGTTCCAACATCGAGATGATTTTTAAAATCAAAACCCGCATCACACAAAAGACGCCACATTAATGTTGAACAACTGCCAAGAAAAGGTCGTATGTCACTTAACGGTTTTTCCGTCATTTCTTTAACGTGGTGGTCGATTACCGCAACCTCATCTGCGGCAAGTTTTTTCACGTTACCCGCGCCGTATTGGCAGTCAACCATTACAAGAATGCTCTTTACATTTTTATTAAATATCGGGGTATCATCGTTACGCCCGATAAATCTCATTTGTATTTTTAACTCATCCCGCATAAGCAATAGATTTGTTTTTCGCATTTCGGAAGAACCACTATATACGATTTGTACATTCTTACCTTTCTCCGTCAGGAAAGTGTACAGGGCAAATGCCGAGGCAACAGTATCAGGGTCGGGATTATCGTGACACTGAATAACTATCTGATCATAGGCCAGAAGTTCTGCTAAATTAAACATTATTGAATTTTAGCACATTATAATAAAAAAATCTACCTTTTTAAATATTTGTTGGATCAACTATTCACATCCCAAATAATTCCCTTAATATACCCCATTAATATATTTCATCATTCCTGGCAAGAGCTCCTGTGCGTTATCTCGTCCCTGAAAATACAATTCAATCAATTTCCTTGCATCTTTTTCCATTGTTTTTATTTTGAATTCCCTGTTTGGTCTGATTACAAAAATTTTGTTCTCTTTTTCCATAGCATTGATCTCTTCAATTAGTGAATTATATACCAAATGTCTATTTTTTATGGTCTCCATTAATTTTGGATACTTACGATTGTTTAACTTAATCATGATCTTTTCAGACCATGACGGTGGGTTTAACCTGTAGTCTGCGTGATTCGTTAAAACCACTATTATTTTATCAAATCCTTCGGAGAGCGCTTTGTGTAATCCTATCGGATCGGCTATCGCTCCATCCAGGTATAGGCTACCTTCAATATTTACCGGCTGACTCAATAATGGAATACTGCTTGAAGCTTGCAGAATATGGACCAATTCGTTATAGGTTTTCCGTTCAAAATATTCAACATTTCCTGTATTGATATTTGTTGTAGCAACCAAAAGTCTTTGCCGGGAGCTTTCCAATGCCTTTTCATCATAAGGGTACAAATCCTTTATCGGCGAATAAAAAATGTATTCAAAATTAAAAGCTCTTCGGTGAAAGAATAATTGCCTGTAACCAAAATAATTTGAATCCTTTGAATGCAATATATTGATCTTCGCAGAGCGCCCGATATGATTCGCAACAAAATTGCCCGCATTTAATGCTCCCGCAGAAACTGCCACAATCAATTCAAATTGAACACCATTTTCCATAAATACATCCAAAACCCCGGATGTATATACACTTCGAAGTGAACCGCCCTCCAATACTAAAGCGGCCCTATTGACTTTATTGCAGTTACCTTCTACATTGGTGAGGTTATTGATAGCCGAGCCTTGTTCTGAATTAAATATTGATTCAGCTAAAGTCATACTTATAATACCAATAAATACTAATACCAATACTTTTCTGTTCATTACTCACACCCACTTCAGGAAAAATCGCCGCTTTATGTATTATTTTCTTTTTCCTTCATACTTACATTAACAAAGGTTCCAATTTTCGACAGCATCCAATCTCTTTGAACATGCCTGCGAATTAAATCAAATGTAAATAATGTGAACATCGGAATCCCCAAATATTTTAAAATCATTTCATGCACATTGGGACCAGCAAGCCATAAAATACCTACATTAAACCCGATTAGTACCAGTGATATATAAACGTAAAGGCGCCCCTCACTTCTCATTAAATTTCTGTTGTTCTCCTTTAGGAAAGAATTGTAGGACAACACAATATGCAAGACGCCTATAAACAGCCATTCAACAGCCAGCCATACAGCAAAAAGTCCATTAAATATCAAAGCCAAATTTACTGATATCATTCCCCAAACAATCAACAATACGCACAGCCAAAATTCTATTGATTTTTTTCTGCTGAAAAATATTTTGGCAAAGTATTGAAGATAATGGTAAATATAGTAAATTGCCATAAATATCGCCGCAACTGTCATTAAGTGTAAAGTTCTGTCCCATTTATACTCCCACCCAAACAACACCTTCGTTCCATAACCCTTAAACACCAGCCATACACTTGTTACAAACAGAGATACGTAAAGCAGAACCATGCATCCTGACACCCATTTACTGCTATTTTGATTATTTATTGTATTCTCATAATAATATGACAGACTGCTTGCCTTTTTATGTTCCTTTTTTTCTTTTTCTTTACAATAAAAATCTATATTTTGGGTTACTTTTTCGAATAATTTTCCTTTACAATGAATTTCCAAATACTCTATAAGCCTGTCGTGAGTCATAATATATGAGACATCACCGCCTATTTTAATAACCTCTTCTATAATATTCAGTTCCTTCAGGGTCTTTAATACCCCCTTGTCTTTTATCAAATTATCCTTATGAACAAAAGTAAGATTCTGAAAATCCTTTATGGTAAGCCCGTCAGGATATTTACAGATAGCATACAGAATTACCAATGCCTGCTCCGGGGATTCCAGTTTGGCAAATACTTGTTCAAAATATTCATCCCAAATTAAATCTCTTGAGTTGCTGTAATTTTGTGTTTTCAGTTTCATCCCATCATCAATATCCTGTCTGATAAAAAATACTCTGGCAATGTTCAGGTCAATCATAGCGGCATTATTTTTTATTAAATCGTCAAGTATGCCTTCAAAATATGTTTGGTAGTTGGCAAGTTTTGGATCGCTTAACAGCTGTTCCATGATGGGCGCCATTTCTTCATCAGTGAATTTTATAAATTTAGTATCAAACTCCAATTGCACATTGTCGCCTTTTATTTCCTTTTTTATGGAAAATTCAAAATCCTCGTTAATCTCGGAATATATTTCGGTAGTACAAACAAAAGCTACCGACACTCTTCTGTTTTTTGTTTTTCGCAGATACAACAAAAATTTTCTGATACTGTTGAAAATTTCCTTGTCTTTAAAAGCTCTCTCAAATTGATCAAATATAATTATACGCCTTTCATCTTCATTATTCTTAATTATTTTTTCCAGAGTACCTTTAAATTTCGATTCATTGATATAATCTCCTGCTTTGAATCTTCTCACAATATTTCCATATTTATTCTCGTAATCATCAACCAGGAGTGATTTTCCGCTTCCGCTTTTTCCGACTATAAAGGCATATTTATCCTTAACAAATGTGTGATAAAAAAATTCTTCGAGTTGCTTTTTCATCTCAACTCTGTCCAGTAATTTACCTCCTTCGCTGTTTTCTGATTTGCTAACGATGAATGAAGGAAGATTTATTTCTGACGGTAAGGATCGGTATTTCAGGATCATATATCTTGCAAAACAAATGGCCACAAAAATGATAAGCAAAATTATCCAAAACCCCCAAAAAACAAGACCATTAATATCAGGACTATTGAAGTTCTTTATGGAAAAATACTCTATTGGCTGAAGGAAAATAAAAACCAACAGATATATAAAAGCCAATGGAATCATTAAAGTGGCGCCAAGATCAAAGTAAAATTTTCTTTCTGCTTTACCTTTCACAACATCCCTTGAAATGTTATTCAACACCCCTTCCGATAGTTCAGGTTCAGAAGTTTTCACACCGGAATTACTATCGTATATTTTTTGAAAATTTTCATATTCCTTTTTGATATTCGAAATCTCATTGAGCAATCTTGCTTTATCGGCAGATTCATTATCAAATTTGTCGATTATTTCCTTTGCTTTTAAAAGATCGGGGTCATACAGGTGACCATATCCAAAGATTATTTTTTGTCTTGCTCTTTTTATATACTCTTCTGCGTTTTTTATATATAACGCACTTTTTTTATCATCTGAAAATCTCGCATAGATAGATTTATACAGTTTATCAAAAGTATCAAGTTCTTTATCATCGTATGCCTGTTGCTCACTTGCAAGTTCCGACGGAATATCACGGGTTGTAATTCCGCTATAAACAACATAAAGCCTCAGAGCACTACCATTTTCTCCGTTTTTTATTCTGCCCTGGAAACGTTCCCACTCATATCTTACCCATTCCGATTCCAAATTTTCTTTACTGCACCCAATAACTATCAGCACATCGCATGTATCCACACCATGATCAATTGCTTTACGCCAGTTATCAGCTCCCTCTTCGTCAATTGAAACGGGACTGAAAAATACTTTAAAACCTTTATCTTTTAGCAGATTATAATACTTTTCCGCTAAATCCCTGTCTTTGGCATGAACCAAATCGTCAGAATTTTTGAATGAAATAAAAATATCATATTTAGCTTTTGACATGCCTGATACCATTGTCCTCGCATAATTTGGCTATAGGAGAGTTGTCACTGCAAACAACCGTCAACTCAAAGTTCTCCTTCCTTACATTCCCGAAGGAACATCCGATAAAAATACCCCAGCCCAGATCCTGGACGCTGTCTGGTATCTCGATGTATTTTAAACTGGTACAGTTTCTGAAGCACATATCTTCTATTCTTGTTACACTTTCGGGAATAATTAATGTTTCAATATTGGAGCAGTCATAAAAAGCTCCTTCACCAAGCTCGAAAACACTGTCGGGAATATTGACTGTCCTTAATTTTTTACACCCAAAAAACGCATAATCCCTAACCTTTCCGACGCTGTCCGGGATATCATATTTTTCCTCCGGCAACTGCGGAGCGTAAATTATCAATTCACTTTTATTTTTCGTAAAAAGTACATCGTTAAATGTCCTGTAATATCTGTTTTTGGGGTCAATCGATAATTTTGTAAGATTCTTACACCCTTTGAATGCACCTCCCTCAATCAGAGAAAGAGAACGGGGTAAAACGATTTCAACAAGCGAGGTACAATACTGAAAGGCGTTTTTTCCGATCTTTTTAAGCTCCGTGTTAAATAATACTTCCTTTAATGATTTGCAGTTTGAAAACGCAAAATCGTTTATCTTAATGGTCTGAGCCGGAATTTCAATTTTTTCCAACTCATCACAATCGGCAAACGCATTTTCACCTATTACAATAATACAGTCGGGAAGGATAATATTTTTTAATGCTTTACAACTGCTGAATACTCCGTTATTGACCTCAGCCAAATCATTGGGCAGAATAATCGTGTGCAGTTTCGGACAATTCTCAAACGCCCTGTCCATTATATTAATATTTTTTCCTATTTCCAGCTTTTCCAGGCCAAAACAGTCTCTAAACGCGCCTTCTTTCATTAGTTCGATATTTTCCGGTATATATAATTCCTTAATTGAGTAACAGCCCCTGAACGCTTCGCTCCCGATAGTATGTAATACCGGTCCGAAAGTTATCTTTTCAAGTGTAGTACATGAATTGAACGCCCTGTCTTCAACCACCGTTATTTTTTTCCCACCGTCAGTATAATCGGGAATGACTATATTCCTGTTTCCATCCTTGCACTTGATCACCACGCCATCATCACTGATTTCCAGCGAATGCATTGTTTCTTTGGGAAGTGCTTCAATAAGTTCTTTCACGCTTTTTCTAGTGTTACTGGTATAATAAATATGGTGCAGGTTCCCGATAACCATCTCAAGCTGAGAGGGAATGCTGGTAGTCTCGGCAGGGGTCAGAAAAAACGGAAATATTTTTTTCTCGTACTTCACGGCATTAATGATTTCTGTTGAGCAATATTTTGATGCGAATGATTTTTCGGATGCAAAAAAAACAACGGCGGAACAGCCCCTGATTCGCCCTACAAGTTCTTCCCTGAAGTCATTGCCTATCTCCAGGCCGGCATCGAACCACAGGCGGAATTTTTCATTATGAAGCACATTCATCAGCATATTTACTTTATCATTGTCAGAATGCGCGTAACTGATAAATATGTAGGGATCTTTTCCGTCATAAGGTTCAAATTCCGGGAGAACTTTAGAGTTTTTATTGGTATCTTCCCTGATTTCCCTGTTTTCACTGGTATTTTCACTCATAATCCGGTCTCCTTTTTAACATTATCTGAATTTTTTTGTAATGCCAAATTCAAATCCTGCCGATTAAAAGCATTTTTCGGGGAATTAGTATTATAACACCACCGCGTTAACGTTACAACAGGCCGCTTACCTCTGTGCTGTACCCCCGTGATATTAGGGCAAAGCGATCAAAAAAGGGC
>JGI24705J35276_12238135_pt1 | contig 16456 bp, 14 predicted proteins | sample TergutNt197P4_FD_35276 | JGI IMG/M metagenome (IMG submission 35276) | reverse complement strand
CCGCTCGGGGTTGCAAGCGAGGAGCCGCGCAGCACCAGTTGGTTGACCATGAACTTGCCGTTGTATTCGCCAAGCGCGCCGTCGATGGCGCGGTAGCCGGGATAGGGGGCATAGGCGCTGCGGGTCCATTGCCAGACAATACCGAAGGCGTCGTTGAGCTGGCCGGTCCGTGCGGCGACCTCCCATTCCATCTCGCTCGGCAGATGCTTGCCTGCCCAGCGTGCGAAGGCATCAGCCTCGTAATAGCTGATGTGGCAGACCGGAGCGTTCGGATCGAGCGGCTTCAATCCGGCCAGAGTCATCATCTGCCATTTGCCGTTGGCCTCGTGCCAATGGCCTGGCGCCCGCCAACCTTCGTTGCTGGCAACGGCAAAACCGTCCATCAGCCACAGCGTCGCCGCCGTATAACCGCCGTCGCGCATGAAGGTGAGCCATTCGGCGTTGGTAACGAGGTTGCGGCCGATTCTGACCGGACTCACGAGGACGCGGTGGGGAGGTTTCTCGTTGTCGAAATGGAAGCCTTCGCCCGCGTGTCCGATGGTGTGGATTCCCTCGTTCAATGCGAGCCATTCCTCGCCCGAGCGATCCGGTGCGGGAAAGCACCAGGTCGGATCGTAGGCGGGCAGGATCGGGTTCTGTGCGAAGGCGTGCAGAATGTCGGTGAACATCAGCTCCTGATGCTGCTGCTCATGGTTGAGGCCGACCTCGACCAGCGCACTGATTGCCTTGAGCTTCTCTTCGCCCGCCGCGCGAAGGAAGTCGATCACAGCCGTATCGACATGTCTTCGATAGGCGGTGACGTCAGCAGCGCTCGGACGGGTGATGTCGCCGCGGCGGTGCCGGGCGTGCCGGGGTCCGGCGCTGACATAATAGGAATTGAACAGGAAGGCGTAGTCGCGGTGGAAGGGCTTGTAACCTTGGCAGTGCTCGCCAAGCAGGAACTGCTCGAAAAACCACGTAGTGTGGGCCCGATGCCACTTAGCGGGACTGGCGTCCGGCATGGATTGGATGAGCTGGTCCTCCGGCGAGAGGGGGCCCGCCCGCCGCTCGGTCTCGTCGCGGACCGCAACATAGGCTTTCACCAGATCCTCGGCGAGGCTGCCGGAACCGGAGAACTGTGACGCCAAAAGGGGACTGCTCGTAGCGGAAGCTGGTTTCGTCACGGCGTTCTCCAGTCGCACAGAGAACGTTGTGGGCTGCGGGAGGTTCCCCCGCCGAGGCTTTGTCCTGAATAGGACCTCGCTGAGGGAAAAAGCTTCCACTCGGCAATATGGGCGATATCAGCGGCGTCAGTCCATGGACTGGGTGAGCCGACGGCGGTGGCCCGCCTTCGCTGGCATTTTATTTTGGATGCACAATAGTTTGCGGTACCTATATATGCGGCCTAGGGCTAAACGGGCCGAACCGGTCCGAGGTCTCCCCCCAGCTTTCAGCCCCAAAAGGAAACACATATGAGTATTGAGGAATTCATCGCCAACGAAGTGAAGTCGAACGACGTCGTTCTGTTTATGAAGGGCACCCCGCAGTTTCCGCAGTGCGGCTTTTCCGGTCAGGTCGTTCAGATTCTGGACCATCTGGGCGTTGGATATAAAGGCTTGAATGTCCTCGAATCGGCCGACCTTCGCGATGGCATCAAGGTCTATTCGAACTGGCCGACCATTCCGCAGCTTTACGTGAAGGGCGAGTTCATCGGCGGTTGCGACATCGTCCGCGAGATGTTCCAGGCGGGCGAACTGCAGAAGCTCTTCGCGGACAAGGGCGTTACCACGAGCGCTACGGCCTGACGCTTGACGATACAGGCTCGTCAGATCGGTGGCGCACGGCTCGAGGTCATTGTTGCTGACATCACGACCTTGAGCGTTGACGCTATCGTCAATGCTGCCAACACGTCGCTCCTCGGTGGGGGCGGCGTCGATGGTGCAATTCATCGCGCAGCCGGGCCGGAACTGGTCGCCGAATGTCGCATGCTCCATGGCTGCAAGACGGGTGACGCCAAGATTACCAAGGGCTACCGACTCAAGGCCGCACATGTGATCCACACGGTCGGGCCGGTATGGAATGGCGGCAGCCACGGCGAGGATGACCTGCTTGCCTCCTGTTATCGCCGTTCGATAGAGCTGTGCCACAAACACGACCTTACTTCAGTGGCATTCCCGGCGATTTCGACCGGTATCTATCATTTCCCTGCGGAGCGCGCGGCTCGAATAGCGGTTGCAACCACGGTCGCCGTGTTGAGCGGGGCGCCATCATTGTCCCGCGTCATCTTTTGCTGTTTTTCAGACGATAGTGCGGCGTTGCACCGCCAGGCCCTGGAACCATATGGCAGCCCTTGCGCCTGATTTTTCGGCCACGCTACACTCCAGCCGAGTTCGTTTTCCCTGGGAGAAAACATGAATTGGGGGCGGGCGATGCGGTCGTTTGCCTGCGGCGCGCTGCTGACGCTTGTGGGCTTCGGCGCACACGCGGAAGGCACGTTCGATCTGCCGCCCGGTGCGCACTTCAACCGGCAAAAGCTTGAGCGGGTCACCGAGTATCTCAACAAGCAGGTTGCCGATGGCAAGATTCCCGGCGCGATCCTATTGATCCAGCAGCATGGCAAGCCGGTCTATCACCATTTCTTCGGCGTGCAGGATGTCGTCTCCAACCAGCCGATGACGGACGATACGATCTTCCGCCTGTCCTCACTGACCAAGGTAATCACCTCAGCGGTTGCGGTCCAACTGCTGGTCGAGGGCAAGTTCTCGTTGGACGATCCGGTCTCCAAGTACATTCCTTCCTTCGCTAACATCAAAGTCGGTGTGGAGAGGACCGGTGAGGACGGCAAGAAGACGCTCGATCTGGTGCCGCCGAATCGGCCGCCGACCATTCTCGATCTGATGCGCCACACCTCCGGCATCACCTATGGTTTCTACGGTGATAGCCTGGTTCGCAAAGCGTACAGGAATGCGAATATCTATGCCGGCGATTTCGATCTGGCCGAATTCGTCGAGCGCATTGCGAAGCTCCCATTGCACAACCAGCCGGGGGCGCTCTGGCAATACGGTCATTCCACCGACGTGCTGGCACGGATCATGGAGATCGTGTCCAGGAAGTCATTATATGAGCTTGAGAAGGAAAAGCTGCTCGATCCGCTGGGAATGAAAGACACAGGTTTCTTTGTTGAACCTGGGAAGGTGGCGCTGATGGCGCAGCCGATGCCCAACGATAGCGATTTCCGGGTGGGGCGCGAATACAAGCCCGAAGTCCCCAGAAAGTGGCAGTCGGCCAGCGGTGGCATGGTCTCGACGATGGCGGACTTTTCACGCTTCGCGCAGATGTTGCTCGACGGCGGCAAGTTCGAGGGCAAGACTATTCTGAGTCCCGAGGCCTTTGCGTTGCTGACGAAGGATTGGGTCGGCCCAGGCTCAGGCGTCGACCGGGACTATTTCTATTTCCCCGGCGACGGTTTTGGCTTTGGCCTCGGCTTGGCAGTCCGCACCGACGCCGGCAATGCCAAGCCGCCTCCGCCCGGATCGCTTGGCGAGTTGAAATGGGACGGCGCTACCGGCTGCTACTTTGTGATCGACCGCAGGGACGACCTGTTTTTCGTGTTACTGGAGCAGACTCCTTCGGAGCGGCAGAAGATCCAGCCGACAGTCAAGAAACTGATCTATGAGGCGCTGGAGAACTGAGGCCTTCATACGATGCGGCTTGACCGTTGCGGGCTTCAGATCGTCATACACAAGACCAGACCAGCTTCCTCGCCTCACTGCCGCGTAGCGTGTTCGCTCAATCCGCGGGCTTGGCGATCATCGCCGAAGCTCATCCATCAAATTAAAAACCTCCGGCAGGGCATTGCCGGAGGTTTCGGAGGTTTATCATAAAGTAGGTACTGTCTCCTTTGAGACCATGCTGGCCAGCAAACAGTTGCTAGTCAACAAGACTAAATTAATTGAGTTACTCATGAAAAGCAATAAGCTTTTTGCCGAACTCCCATTGCACTGAGGCACTCTGCCCAGCACCACTTCCCAGTGCTGTTATTCGGCCTGAGCGATCTTTCAACAGCATATTCCGTCTCGCGAACGTGCTGCTTCAACCTTCGTCTAATCTGCAGTGTGCGGGACTGTTGCGCTTCGGACACAACAACGCGCGAATCGAATTGCTTGTGGAGATAAAGTAATTTTTTAAGCGAACTGCGCGTGCATAATGAATTCCAAGTTGAGGAAGAACCATCGCGAGTGTGACAGATGAATGCTGGCCTGCTCGTTATTGGTCTCGCAGTTGTCACATAGTCCAGATTTGGGGGGACGTCAGTTGATTATCGGGGGGCCTTAACTTGGCGTCTGCTCCTGAAATTTCGGCTTGTATCACCGAGGCCTTTTGGCCGGAGGACCTGTGGGCCGATTTCGTAAAGCTCTTGGCGGCGGCGCAAGAGGGCGGCTCCAGCATTGCGGAGTGCTTTCTGGCTGCCGGAAAGATCAGCCGAGGCGACGACTCCTCTTGGCATATTCAGTGGAAGGCTCTCGCGCAGACAAATCGGGAGCGGGGCGATGCTGCGCTCGCGTCGGGCCACATATCGACCGCGCGGCGAAATTGGCTTCGCGCGATCAATTACTACGGCGCCTCCGCACTTCCGCTGGATTCCGCCGATGAGAGGCGTTGGGCTTCGGTCGTCGCGATGCAGGAAACAGCCCGTTGCTTTCTTGAGCACCGTAGCCCCGTCGGTGAGGTGGTTACGCTGCCCTGGCTGAACGATCATTCGCTGCAGGGCTATTTTCTGCCGGCGCCGTCGACGCGAGGTCCGGCACCGACCGTGATTTGCATCGGCGAACCTGGTCATCGCAAGGAAGAGTTTCTCTTCAAGCTCGCGCCCCATGCGCTCGAACGTGGATTGTCCATGCTGGCAATTGATCTGCTGGGCGAGCGCGGCGACGATTTTCTGGAGAATCTGGTCGGTCGGCCGAATCTCGAATCGTCGATCTCGTGCGTTGTGGATTACCTGTCACTTCGCGAAGACGTCGATGACCGTCGAATTTCAGTTCTGGCGGACGGGTGGGGATCTTCATTCGTTGCGCGCGCCGTTGGGTCGGAACCGCGGTTGGCGGCGGCTGTCTGCGACGGTGGCCTATGGGACCTTCATGAGCGCGCCTTCCTGGCCAGTCGCACCAAGCTGTATGATGCGTCCATTTGCCCTGGACTGGAAACCAGCCGGGTGGCGCGGAATATCAGCTGCCCCGTGCTGATTACCTTGGGTGAGGACGGCTGGCTCAAGCCGGATCGCGTTCGCCGTATGGTCAACCAATTGAGAACGCAAGGTCTCGACGTCACGTTGCGACCGTTCACCGCGTCTGAAACCGCGGCTGCCCAGGGACACGCCGACAATCCGAGCCTCGCGAACGAGTATATCTTTGATTGGCTGGCTTCTCGACTCGACGTGGCCGAACGAGTCTAGCGGCGCGACTGCCTTGCCGGCTGGCAATCATGCCAGTCCAAAATCAAGCGCTATCTTCAGGCGTGCCTTTTCAAGACGATTCTTCACCGCGACGAGTTTTTTGGTGAACTCCGTCAGTTCATCCTTGCCGAATTCCTCGAAGACAAACTCATTCATGGCGTCGAGCTGTGCGGAAAGGTTCGCCAGATGGTTTCGGGTCTTGTCTGTCAGCGACATCTGGACCACTCGGGCGTCGATCGGAGAGGGTTTGCGACGCAGTAGCCCCTTTTTCTCCAGGAGCTTTGACTGGGTGGTAACAAAGGATGGGTCGACGTGAAGCTGTTTCGACACTGCGTTGACTGGCACGCCATCATCCTGGTCCAGGTCTGAGATGGCCATCAGAATCATCCATTGCGGCCCGCTGATGCCGATCGCCTTGGCCCAGAATTGACGAAGGTCCTCCAGGTACACGCTGATGGAGGCGATCTCCCATGTGAAGCGCTTGATAAGGTCGTGATTCCCTGCCGCGTGTTTTTGCGGCAGGTCTTTCTTGGCTGACGACGCGAATCCGCGTCCGGGTACCATTTTTCTTGCAGGTGTCATTGTATGCTCTCTTGGCGTGAGTGAGCACCGACGCCAGTACAAGACACTCTTATTATATTATTGATATAACGAAGGTTACTTACTCACTTTAGCCGTCTTAGCAGAAGCGTTGCGTTCCGGCAACAGGCGGCGAAATTTAATGGTCGCATCCTTACCCCAGTGTGAACCGCGCTTAGCGTGGGCAGCAAATGTGTTGCGGCCGGGTCACAGATCGCCAGCAATGAGTTGCCTGAGCAGATAAAGTATTTTGATTAATGAATTGCCGCATGCATATTGAGACTCGACGGTAGGGGGTTCTCGATCGTCCCGTTGCAGATCGTTCGCTTGAGTCCCTCGCGTTCATGCGGGTGTGTCCGAAGGCGCGAAGTGGCTGAGCGGTTTTGATGAGGCGGGGGAATAGTCCTCCCGATAGAAATTTGGAGGCTTAACATGAAGTTCAAGGGGCTTTTGCTCGGTTCCGCAGCGGGGCTGGTCGCCCTCAGTGGAGCTCAGGCAGCGGATCTCCCCGTAAAGGCCAAGCCGGTCGAATACGTGAAGATCTGCTCGTTGTACGGCGCTGGATTCTACTACATCCCAGGCACCGATACCTGCATCAAGCTGGGCGGCTATCTGCGCGCCGAGGTTCTGGCGAATGCGGGTGGTCACGTCACTCCTAATACAAGTGGCAACGCGGGCGCACAGAACCGCTTCACGAACGCCTACTCGATGCGTGCTCGTGAAGACCTGAACATCGACACCCGTACCGCGACCGAGTACGGCGTGGTCCGCACCTTCTTCGATGCCGTGTTCACCTGGAATACCGACAACTATACCGCGAACACCGCTTCGCCTGGCTCGACGGTTTACTCCCAGCTGGGCGGTACGGGAGTTTCCGCGCCGAACAACGCAAACGGGGGCGCCAGCTCTTACGGCACGCTCGGTGTCTACTACGCGTTCATCCAGTTCGCCGGCTTCACGATGGGTAAGGCCGTCTCCGCATTCGCTGCCCCCTGGACAGCCTATCCGGGCAACAACTATGACGGTCTTGTCGGTGGCACCAACACCATCACGGGCGTCACTCAATTTACCTACACCGCCGACTTCGGTCAGGGCGTCACCGCATCACTCTCCTTCCAGGATCAGGCCAGCTACTTCCAGGCTGGCGTGAACAACGTGAGCGCAGGTGCCGCGGGTGCTGCGCCGTCTCCGTTCGGTCTGAGCGACTATGGCGGGTCTAGTATGCCGGACGTCATCGGCACGATTCGCGTCGACCAGGCTTGGGGGCTCTTCCAGGCGTCGGCTGTCGTGCATAACAACCATGCTGCGTATTACGGAGCTAGTGAACTTACCGGTCATCCCGACGATAAATTGGGCTGGGCAGGTCAGTTGGCCTTGTCGATCAAGAATATTCCGACCGGACCTGGCGATACGATTAATATGTCAGGCGTCTACACGAACGGTGCGACCCGTTATAATATCTCGGATCTGGCCGCTGCAGCGGGTTCACCGCAGCTTTTCGGCGGCAGCTCGCGCGTCTATCAGGGCGTTGCTTGGGCCAACGCGCCTGACAGCGTGTTTGGTGACGGCACTCAGCAGCAGCTGGTCTCGACCTGGGGCTTCCAGGGTGCGTTTACCCACAATTGGGATCCGTACTGGAACACCAGCCTTTACGGTGGCTATGCTCAGGTCTCATACAACAGTGCGGGTAAGGGCCTGATCTGCAACAGAGCTGGCAGTGTATGGGCGCAGGCGACAGTCACAACCTGCAACCCGGACTTCAACATTGCTCAGATCGGTCTGATCACCCGTTGGACGCCGGTCAAGAACCTGACGTTCTCGGGCGAAGTGACCTACAACGAGATCAACCAGAAGATGGCAGGCGTGATCAATACATCGGCTGCTGCCGTCGGTAAGCCGTCAACTCTATACGAGTTAAAGGACCAAAGCAACGTGCAGTTGCTGCTCCGCGCTCAGCGCAACTGGTAATTCAGTTAACCTGACTGATACCGAAAGCCCCAGCGGGAAACCGCTGGGGCTTTTTGCTGCCGGACATGATCGGCCGCTTTGGGGCTGGAAATCCTGCCGATCGGGCGCGGGCGAATCCAGGCGGAAAGAGGGAGCTGATCTTTCAGGCGCCGGCTTGGCTGTCCGTTCCTGTCGCCTCAAGCCTTGCGCGCGATCTCGCGCACGACCTCGACCGTTTCTTCGATCATTGCCGCCGTCACGTCGAGATGCGTGCAGGCCCGGATGCGACCGTCCATCATCGCGAGCAACACGCCGCGCTGGCCAGCGCGGCGACCATCGTTTCGCCGGTGATGCCGGCGTCATCTGGCCTGAAGAACACGAGATTGGTCTCTGGTTCCTGCACCTCGATGCCGGCTATCTGGGACAGCCCGCGCGCCAGTTCCCGGGCATTGGCATGGTCGTCAGCCAGTCGATCGACGTGATGGTCGAGCGCATGAATGCAGGCGGCCGCGCAGATGCCAGCCTGCCGCATTGAGCCGCCGAGGCGCTGCTTCCATTGCCATGCCGCATTGATGAACGCGTGGGAGCCTGCGAGCACGCCGCCTATTGGCGCACCGAGCCCCTTGGAGAAATCGATCCAGGCCGAATCCCAGCCCGCCGCCATGTCGCGTGCGGATATTCCGGTCGCGACGGTGGCGTTCAGCAGCCGCGCGCCATCCATATGAGTCGCAAGCCTATTGACCTTGGCGAGTGTGACGATCTCGTCGAGCGCGGTCTTCTTCCAGATCGTGCCGCCGCCGATATTGGCGGTCTGCTCGACGCTGACGAGCGTTTGCGGTGGCTGATAACGACTGCACGGGTGGAGCGCCTTGCGGAGCGTCTGCGGCGAGAATTGTCCGTCTGGACCGGGGAGGGGCGTGATCTGGAAGCCGCCCAGTGCGGCGTGGGTGCCGCCTTCGCGCGCGACTACGTGAGCTGTTTCGTGCGCCAGGATCTCATCGCCCGGCCGGCAATGCACCAGCGTCGCGGCGACGTTGCACATCGTGCCGGATGGCATGAATACGGCGGCTTCCTTGCCGAGCAGATCGGCCACACGTTCGCAGAGCAGGTTTACGGTCGGATCGTCGCCAATCTGCTCGTCGCCGACCTCCGCGCGCGCCATCGCCTCGCGCATCGCGGGCGTTGGGCGGGTCTGCGTGTCTGACAGCAGATTGATGCGGACCGGCGGCGCATTGGGATCGCGCGGAGGAGGGGTGTAGAGCATCATGGCGTGTCCTCTTGCGTTGTCTAACCATAGAGGCGCCCGTGCACGGGACAAGCGCCAGGACGGAGCAACCGGACGTCGCAACAAACAACGAAAAAGGCCCCGGAAACCGGGGCCTTTGAATTTGCCGATCGTCGTCGGCGGATCAGCGCGAATAGAATTCGACGACCAGATGCGGCTCCATCTGTACCGCGAACGGCACGTCGGAGAGGCCAGGAATGCGGCCGAACGTCGCTGTCATCTTGGAGTGGTCGACTTCGATGTAGTCGGGCACGTCGCGCTCGGGGAGTTGGCTGGCTTCCAGCACCATGGCCAGCTGTTTGGAGGCTTCCTTCACCTCGATGACATCGCCAACCTTGAGCCGATAGCTGCCGATATTGACGCGGCGGCCATTCACCTTGATGTGGCCGTGGTTGATGAATTGGCGCGCGGCGAAGATTGTGGGCACGAACTTGGCGCGGAAGATCACGGAATCGAGGCGGCGCTCCAGCAGGCCGATCAGGTTCTCGCCCGTGTCGCCCTTCATGCGGACGGATTCGACATAGATGCCGTGGAACTGGCGCTCGGAAATGCTGCCGTAATAACCTTTAAGCTTCTGCTTGGCGCGCAGCTGAACGCCGAAGTCGGAGAGCTTGCCCTTGCGGCGCTGGCCGTGTTGGCCGGGGCCGTATTCCCTGCGGTTCACGGGGCTCTTGGGGCGGCCCCAGATGTTCTGGCCCATGCGGCGATCGATCTTGTACTTCGCCTCACTACGCTTAGTCATCGCGTCCTCTTGGATAATGGCCGCCACCAGTTGTGACGGCGTGTTGGATTGGGTTTGAGGAGACGCGCCCTCCTGTGCCGCCGGGCAAAGCCCGAAAGCCGACAGGCCGATCCCCAAAGCTTAAGGGAAGAGGCCACGGGTCGCGAAACGCTTCGCGGGCCGAAATCGGCCCGCGTGCAGGTAGCTTTTAGGGGAGAACGGGCGGTTTTGTCAATTCGGCAGGGCCATTTCAGGGGGCTGCCGCCCGGAGCGCCGCTGGCTCAGCCTGCGGCCGTTGCCCGCGCAATTCGGCGGCGATTTCAGTGTTCAGCACCTGTTCCAGCCGGGTCAGGGTCCTCGCGATCAGGGCCCCATCGGTAATCCGGTGATCCCAGCGGATCACCACGTCAATGGTCTGGTCGGGCTCGACTACCCCATAGCTCAGGATGAACGGACCGGGGCCGAGCGCATGAAGTTGCCCGCCGCCAAAAGCCGCGACTGCGGTGACGACGAAGTTGCCGAAATAGTTGGCCCGCTGCCGGCCGAAATTGAGCCCGATACGCCAGACCAGCCGTCGCAGTGGCCATGGCAGCCGGGTCGCCAGCATGATCTTGCGGAACGGTGGCACTTCGGCGATCGGCGCCTTCTTGGCATGCCGAATCTGCGCGTCGACCTCGGCGATCGGCAGCGTATCCGGTGCGGCGATCCGGTGCGGCAGCACGCAATCCTCGCCGTTCTCGACACGCGCGATTGTGATCATCGCAACGTTCTTCGGTAATTCGTAGAAGCCGGGCCAAGGCCATTTGACGTAGAGGGTGCGCAGGACCGGCTCTTCCCTGGCCACCAGGGCGAACGCCTTGACGAATATGGCCGCCCAGCCTGCCGGCCGCGGCGCAGCTGCGCGGGCCTCGATCAGGGGGCGGACGTCAAGCGATCGCGACAGCGAGACAAAGGGTACGCCGGACGACGCATGCATGAGGTCGGCGATCAAACGGCGCGGCAGTGAGATTTTTCGAAATGTCCCGCGCATTGTTCCCTCGGGTTCCCCTTGGCCCAGACGACCCATTCAGCGGCGAGCCGGATCCTGCTCGCTCCGCTGATCTAGCACGAACAGCCCGACTTGAGGCCAGTCCAAAGGAGCCAAGTAGGCGAGTCAGGAAAAGATTGCTGACCTTGTCAGGCAGGTATGCGGCCACCAAAGAACGGTGTGAGCGCATCGCTCAGGCCGTGCGAGCGGCGGGAGGTGAAGATCATTTCGGCGCCGACCTCGTCGTTTGCAGCGATCGGCGGCCCGAGAAGGTTGGAGACGCGGCGGGCGATCGCAGGCGCAGGGTCGATCCAGTCGACCGGCCACGGCGCCAGACTGACCAGACGGTCCAGGAGTAACGGATAATGGGTGCACGCCAGCACCACCGTATCGGTGCGCGCCATCGCGTCGGCAGGATTACCAACAAAGCACGGCGCGAGTTCAGCGAGGATCTCGCGGTCGCTGACCTCATTGCCGCTCAGGGCTCGCTCGGCAAGCGAGGCGAGTTCGGCCGAGCCGACCAGCGTGACCTCGCAATCCCCTGCAAAGTCGCGAATCAGCGCGTGCGTATATTCGCGCTTGACCGTGCCCTTGGTGCCGAGCACGGAAACGCGCCGCGATCTTGATTGGGCGCAGGCCGGCTTGATCGCCGGTACGGTGCCGACGAACGGCACCTTGTAGGCGCTGCGCAGGTGCGACAGCACGAGGGTCGAGGCGGTATTGCAGGCGATGACAATGAGGTGCGGATCATGCGCGGTGATGAGGTCGCCGACGAGCGGCACCACCCGCGCGATGAGATCTTCCTCACTGTGTTGCCCGTAGGGAAAGAACACGTCGTCGGCCACATAGACGTAATGCGCATCCGGTCGTGCCGCGACAACTTCACGCAAAACGGTGAGCCCGCCAAGGCCGGAGTCGAAGACAAGAATCGTGGGACGTTCAGACACGGTATGATTGTAGATGATCAGGCGTTAGGAGACATCGGCCAATAACTGCTACGATCTTTTGGAATTGTCCTACCTCTAATGGACAAATTCACAAGAATTGATTCAGTCATTCTCCGTAGTCGCCTTAGCAATCAGTTGTTTTTGTGGCGGGCAGGCAAATTCGAGGAGTGGTATCGCAAAGCGGCGCGCCAACGCTGTCCTTCGGGTCCTGCCATGCCTTAATGTGCCATAAGTACCGGCAAATCGGCGTGTTCCATGATATAGCTGGTGGCGCCGCCAAAGATCATCTGTCGCAGCCTGTTCCGTGTGAAAGCTCCCTTGACCAACAGGTCGCAGCCCTGAATTCGCGCGGCGTCGAGGACCGCCTCACCAGTGCTGCGGCCGTCCAGTCCAATGCTCATCGGCTTGGCGGCGATGCCGTTGTACTGCAACTGCCTGAGTATATGATCGACAGACGGTCCCGGCACTTCTTGTCCGCCGATGACGGTCAACACCGTCACTCTTTCGGCCAAGTGAAGCAAGGGCTCGGCAAATGCGTTTGCGCGGGCTTGCTCGGTACTGCCATTCCAATGGATCATGATGTTGGTTGCAATGGTTTTCGGAGCCTGGGACGGGCAAAGCAGGACGGGACGGCCGCTTTCAAATAGTGTCGACTCGATGACGCGGTTTTGAAAGCTGACGGTGTCAGAGTCGGAGCTGCTCAGGATGGTGACGTCGAAAGCGCGCGCATAATTTCCGGCAAAGTCTTCTCCCTCGGGCGCGGTATCAAGCCAGCCGAAGCAAGGTCGGTTCGAGGCCGCGCCGGCGCGGGCAATACCGTGTTGCCGCATGAAGGTTTCAAACAGGTGGCGGGTTTCCACCATGTCTTCTTCGTTCTTCGCCTGATATGCTTCCATGGAAAAGCCGATCGCCAATTCTGCGACGACATACTGAGGGAGCCCGAATCGCAACGGGAAGCCTTCGATGTAGGCGCCGGTCCGTTGCGCGAGCAACAATGTGGTTTCGAGCGCGGGCGTCATGGTCGCAATATTCTGGGTCGGCACCAAGATTGTCTTCATCCTCATCTCCGTATCGAAGCGAGCGACGCCTCTGCCGGCTAAAGGCGTTAATTGATCCAATGCTATGCCTTAGGCCTGAGTGAGGCTAGTCTGGCAAGCAAAGGAAAGTCTGCATACTTGACCAAAATAGGACCCGTGCGAAGAATTATCGCTCCGACTTTCACCTCGCTCCGCCTCGCGCACATCGACGATCTCGCAGGGGCATGCCAGCCACGCCCCAACCTCGATTCGATCATTCCCGGACGTCCCCTCAGCAGGCCGCGTTATGTTATACGGGAGCTCGGGTTCGCGCCAACTGGCGGACGTGGTGTCTGCCGTTGGTCCAGATTGCATGGCCTGAACCTGGCAAGGAAGCCCTGCTTAGGGAGGATGATCGTTGAAGTGCTATGAGTTACAGGGTCCCAGCGGAATTGACGGTCTTGCATTGGCAGAACGCCCCGTGCCGACGCCCGGTCCGGGCGAAGTGCTCGTCCGACTGAGAGCCGCGACCCTCAATTACCGCGACCTGCTCATCGTCAAAGGCGGGTATGGCTCCCGACAGAAGTTTCCGCTCATCCCGGTTTCGGACGGCGCCGGGGTGGTGGACGCAGTTGGGCCGGGCGTGCAGGCCTATGCGCCGGGCACTCGTGTCATCGGCAGTTTCTTCGAGGGCTGGATCGGCGGCGAGCCGACCGATGCAAAGATGCGCTCTTCGGTTGGCAGCGGAGTCGATGGCGTGTTGGCGGAGTACCGGGTCTATCCTGCACAGGCGCTGGTCAGAACGCCTGATCACCTGAGCGACATCGAAGCTGCGGCCCTTCCTTGCGCGGGTCTCACAGCCTGGAGCGCGGTGGTCAAGCTAGGGAATTTGAGGCCGGGGCAGACGATTCTTACGCAAGGAACGGGTGGAGTCTCCATCTTCGCGCTTCAGTTCGCAAAACTGTGTGGCGCGCGCGTTATCGCGACCTCGTCGAGCGAGGCCAAGATCGAGCGGCTCAAGATGCTCGGCGCCGATCTCACACTCAATTACAAGACGACGCGCGATTGGGGAAAAAGAGCTCGGGAATTGACCGAACACGGCGTCGACCTCGTTGTGGAGGTTGGGGGTGTCGGAACACTCAATGAATCGATCCGGGCGACCAGGATCGGCGGCACGATCGCGTTTATCGGTGTTCTTGCCGGGCCGCCTCCATCCGACCTGCGCATCCCCCTGATGGTCATGCAGCAGCAACGGCTGCAGGGTGTCACCGTGGGGTCGGTCGAGGACCTTCAGGCAATGGCTGATGCCGTCGCCGCCAACAGGTTGAAGCCGGTAATCGACAAGACGTTCTCGTTCGAACAAGCAAAAGAGGCGTTTTCGCACCTTGCGAGCGGAGCTCACTTCGGGAAGGTGGCGATCGCGATCGGTTGAGGTCCGACAACACGTTGAAATTCCTCGAGTGTGCGGATATGTGCCGAGTTTGGCGGTTGCCGGGCCGTTGTCGGGTCTTGGCCGATGTCAGTGCAATGCGAAACGCCTGACTCGGCCCGGTATCAAGGGCATTTGGTTACGCCGATCGGTAAACCATCGTATGATGGTATCCTTCAGCTTTTGCGGGAGATGAACGAAAAGGGAGGAGCCGCTGTGAATGCGATCTGGCCCGAAATTCCCTTCGAGAAATGGCGAGAGACCTGCACCGCGCTTCATCTTTATTCGCAGGTCGTCGGCAAGTATCGGCTTGCGAGGACGCCGTGGATCAACCATTCCTGGCACGCGACCTTCTATGTCAACGCGCGGGGACTCACGACTTCACTGGTTCCGGACGCCTCGGGCATTGAGATAATCTTCGATCTCATCAGCCACGCCGTGATCGGGGAGGCGGCGGATGGGCGCCGCGCAGAAATCCCACTCGGGCCGATGTCGGTAGCAGAGTTCCATGCCCGGTTCCGTGAACTGATCGAGCAACTTGGCGGCACGCCAAAGTTTGACGATCGACCGAACGAAGTTCCCGATCCGATTTCGTTCGGGGACGATCGGCAAGTGCGACCCTATGATGCTGCGGCTGTGACGCGTTTTTTCAGAGCACTCGTTGCGATCAGTTCCGTGTTTTATCGGTTTCGAACGGGGTTCATCGGAAAGGTCAGTCCCGTCCATCTGTTCTGGGGCAGTTTCGACCTTGCGGTCACCCGCTTCTCTGGACGCCTGGCCCCGCTTCACCCGGGCGGCGTTCCGGCTTTGCCTGACGAGGTGACGCGCGAGGCCTACAGTCATGAGGTGTCATCGGCCGGTTTCTGGCCGGGCGGTGGCGGAACCGACTTTGCGGCCTTCTACTCCTATGCCTATCCCGTGCCACAAGGGTTTGCCGCCGCAAAGGTTGAGCCTGAAGGAGCCTATTTCGATCAGAAGCTCGGGGAGTTCCTGCTTCCTTACGACGTTGTGCGGAAATCAGCCGAGCCGGAGGCGGCGCTGATGGCGTTTCTGGAGAGCACCTATCGGGCTGCCGCCGACCTTGGGAGCTGGAACCACGATGCGCTCGAATGCGCGATCGGGCAACCGCTGCGTCCACGCCCTTTGAGGCGGGCGCAGTGAGAGGAGTGGGCGCCGTACACTGCGCCGCAACTGCAGATGTCTTCTTCTCAGCTTTCCCCGAACACGCGCTTGAAGATCGTGTCAACGTGCTTGAGGTGATAGCCGAGGTCGAACTGCTCTTCGATCTCGGTGTCCGAGAGATATTTCTTTACCTCGGCGTCCTGCTTCAGGAGTTGCTGGAAGTCGCCTTCGCCGCGCCAGACCGGCATGGCGTTGCGCTGCACGAGCTTGTAGGCGTCCTCGCGGCTCGCACCCTTTTGGGTCAGCGCCAGCAGAACCCGCTGCGAGTGGACGAGACCGCCGAGCCGGTCGAGGTTCTTTTGCATGTTGGCGGGATAGACCAGCAGCTTGTCGATCAGGCCGGCGAGGCGAACGAGCGCGAAGTCGAGCGTCACCGTCGCGTCGGGCCCGATCATGCGCTCGGCCGACGAATGCGAGATGTCGCGCTCGTGCCAGAGCACGACATTTTCCAGCGCCGGCGTCACGTAGGCACGCACCATGCGGGAGAGACCCGAGAGATTTTCCGACAGCACCGGGTTGCGCTTGTGCGGCATCGCGGAGGAACCCTTCTGCCCCTCGGAGAAGAACTCTTCTGCTTCCAGCACCTCGGTACGCTGCAGATGGCGGATCTCGACCGAAAGACGCTCGATCGAGGAGGCGATCACGCCAAGGGTGGCAAAGTACATCGCGTGACGGTCGCGCGGGATCACTTGTGTTGAGATCGGCTCAGGCGTCAGTCCCATCGCCTTGGCGACGTGCTCTTCGACGCGTGGGTCGATCTGAGCGAACGTGCCGACCGCACCAGAAATCGCGCAGGTCGCGACTTCCTTGCGGGCGGCAGCGAGCCGATCGCGCGCGCGGGAGAATTCCGCATAGGCATAAGCGAGCTTGAGCCCGAACGTCACCGGCTCGG
>JGI24705J35276_12238136_pt1 | contig 16459 bp, 16 predicted proteins | sample TergutNt197P4_FD_35276 | JGI IMG/M metagenome (IMG submission 35276) | reverse complement strand
CGGAACCGGAAAGGACATAGCTGTTGAATCCGCTGACATCGTGCTTATGAGAAGCGACTTAAGCGACGTAGTAAACGCCATAAGGCTGAGCAAAGCCGTCATGCGGAACATAAAGCAAAACCTGTTTTGGGCTTTCATATACAATTTAATCGGCATCCCTGTGGCGGCGGGCGTGTTCTACGGCGCTTTTGGGTGGTTGCTGAGCCCGATGGTGGCAGCCGGCGCCATGAGCTTCAGTTCTGTGTCTGTAGTGCTCAACGCCACAAGGCTCAACCTATGGAAGCCGAAGCGCACTTGTGCTTTAGGCTGCTGACAACCTTGCAGGCTTGGCGCTGCCATGCTTGTTTTTGCATTTTTTGTGGCGGTACGCAGCCCATTCTATCATTAGTGGTTATAAATGTGAAAAAAATGGGAATATTACTCACATTTCACGAAATCAACGTATCGTTTACATAAATGGTGAAAGATGGTAGAAAAAAGGTGAAAAATCATCAAATAAATATGATATCATGCCTGATATATGAGAAAAAATACAAAAAAACGAAATTATTTTAAAAAATATGATTGACAAAATAAAGCACGTTTGATATCTTTAATGTGAAAATAATGGGACAAAGAGGTGAATTTCGGGTTAATTATCTCGACGTGCTATGGCAGAACAAAACAGTATCTTTCGCAAGGTTTCACTAGATCGGCTTTCATCACCGGAGCAGCTCGACAAGACAATCACAGTGGTTTCGCCTATTGGCTGGGCGGCGGTTGCCGCGCTGGCTTTTTTTATTTTGGCAGCGGTGGTTTGGGGCTGCTTTGGAATAATATCAAATAAAGTGAACGGTAGCGGAGTTTTGATGTACAGTGAGGGGATAGTAAAGATAACGTCGCAGTCTAGTGGCCGGGTAAAAGACGTCAGCGTCCGGTCAGGTGACTACGTGGAAAGAGGGCAAGTCATCGCACTGGTTGAACAGGAGGGTTTAGAGCAGCAAATCAAGCAGATGAAAGAAAATATAGCAGCATTGGAGACGGTTGATGCCGAAGCGCTTGCTCTTGACTCTGATTTTCTCAACAATGAAGTGTACTCAGAATTTGTTCAATTAGCCGGGCAAATTCGCTCTGCCCGAACCCAGCGCGAAGTGCAGCGGGCAGAAGCGGAGAAAAACGAACAGCAGCAAACGCATCAAGTCAATGAACTGAAAAAGCAAGAAGCAGCTATACTGAAACAATTGGAGGACGACTTAGCAAATGCAAAAGAGAAGCAAGAGGAAGGGACTTTATTGTTTAGCGGGGGCGTTATCTCAAAAAAAGAATACGATTCATATGGCGACGCAGTGTCAAAAATCGAGGAAAAAATTAAGACGGGAAATGACCAGCAGCTTGAAAATATAAGGATGCAATTGATTACTTTGGATCCGGCTTACACCAAACAAATATGGGGCGTGTACAATCAAACAAACGATCAAGTGGCAACTCTGGAAGAGCAGTTTGCTCAACAAAAGCAGGTGATCCTGCAAGATTATACAAAACGGTTAGGAGAATTGGAAGCCCAGTATTCCGAAAAAAACGTGATTGCGGCAATTTCAAGCGGTGTAATATCAGGCCTTACGGTTCAACCAGACGATTTTGTTCAGCTTGGTGAGGCAATAGGCAGCATTGTCAAGGGTGATCAGGTTTCTGGTTTAGAACAAAATTCCGACGTCATCCTCTATGTACCGCTGGACAAGGGCAAACTGGTTGAGGAGGGCATGGATGTTAAAATATCGCCCACTACGGTGAACAGGGAAGAGCATGGGTACATCATTGGACGAGTTGTATCTGTATCTGCATCTTCTGTCACTCAGGATCATATGATGTCTACACTGCAGAATATGCAGCTCGTGCTGGCATTAAGCAAAGACGCTGCAGTTTTGGAGGTTGAGGTGGCGTTGATTGGCGACGAAAACACGGAAAGTGGATACCGCTGGTCCACTCCAAAAGGGGCACCCTTTGCGATCAGGTCTGGCACTGTTTGCGGGGGCGAAATAATAGTTTCAAACCAGCGGCCTATTCAAAAGGTGGTGCCGTTTTTCAAAAGGCTTTTTCAATAGTTCAGGGGAGAAAGGATGAGCGAAAACAACAGGGTTAAGACACCCAGTATTCTACAGATGGAGATGGTGGAATGTGGCGCAGCATGCCTCGCCATGATTTGCGCCTACTACAAAAAATACGTGCCCCTTGAGACTCTGCGCGTAGAATGCGGCGTCACGAGGGACGGCGTCAAAGCCGGCAACATGGTGAGGGCTGCTATTAAGATAGGATTTAACGCAAAGGGTTTTCGAAAAGAGCCTGCTGGCTTGGCAGATCTCAAGCCTCCTATGATCATCCATTGGAATTTCAACCATTTTGTTGTTTTTGAGGGCTTCAAAAACGGTAAAGCGTATATAAACGACCCTGCAAGCGGATTGCGGATACTCTCATATGAGGAATTCGACTTGGCCTTTACAGGCGTGGCACTGACATTCGAACCTACTGAGGAGTTCACAAAAAGCGGGCAGAAGAGCAGCATGATAACCTCCCTTGTAAAAAGGCTTCGAGGCGTACAGAGCTCAATAGTGTTCCTCGTCATCGTGGGATTGCTGATGGTGATACCAGGGCTTGTGATCCCCGCTTTCTCCCGAATATTCATAGACGATTTGCTCTTGGCAGGCAGAAGCGAATGGCTGAAGCCCTTGCTTTGGTGCATGGCTGCCGCAGTCGTCTTGCAAGCCTTTCTTACAGGCCTTCAGCAGAGGTATTTGCTGCGGATGGAAACAAAGATAGCCTTGGTCGGCGCCAGCAGTTTTTTCTGGCACATTCTAAGGCTACCGGTCCTGTTTTTCCAGCAACGCTCCCCCGGCGACATCAGCTCCCGGCAAAACTCCAACAACACTGTGGCAGCATTTCTGTCGCGTGAGCTGGCGGAAAACGTGATCGGAATTGTGACGTTGGTTTTTTATTTCATTGTCATGTTGCAGTACAACGTTCTGCTAACCATGCTAACCTTGTTGCTTGCGGCTGTGAACGTGCTTTATTTCGTATACTCTTCAGGCAAGGTAGAAGCGCTCAACAGCAAACTGAAACAAGATGCCGGAAAGCTGGCAGGAACCTCGGTATCAGGCTTGTTCATCATCGAAACGCTAAAAGCCACAGGTGGAGAATCAAGCTTCTTCTCAAAATGGGCGGGGTACCATGCAAAGCAGCTGAATGCTTACCAAAAGATGGGTGCCATCGGCCAAGTTCTTTTTGCCCTTCCGAATTTTATGTCCGGCCTTGCAGAGGTGATTATTTTATGCGTAGGCGGGCTTCAGATTTTGGACGGGTACATGACTGTGGGCACTTTGATTGCCTATAAAGCCCTTATCAGCAATTTCATGAACCCTGTCGGCAAGCTCACGCAGATGGGCATGCAGGTGAAGCAGCTGAAGAGCGACATGGGGCGCCTTGACGACGTATACAAGTATTCAATTGACGAATCGCAAGACCCTGAGCAAGGTGCAGGATATACAGGCGGCGATGAGGCAGATTTCCGAAAACTGGACGGCTATGTCGAGATAAAAGATTTGAGCTACGGCTACAATGTACTTGAAAAACCCTTTATTGAAGGGTTCAACCTGAAATTGGCGCCGGGCACACGGGTGGCTCTGGTTGGTCCGTCCGGCAGCGGCAAAAGCACAGTGGCCAAAATACTTGCGGGCATAAACCACCCTTGGGAGGGTGAGATACTATTTGACAATGTAAAGCGCGGCGACTTGCCCAGAAGCGTTATCACCAACTCCCTAGCTGTCGTGGACCAGGACGTCAGCGTGTTTGAGGGCACTGTCCAAGACAATTTGACCATGTGGGACACAACGATCGACGACGCAGACATACTGAGTGCTGCAAAGGACGCCTGCATACATGACGACATAGCTGCCCGGGAGGGAGGCTACAAAAGCAAGATCAGGGAGGGAGGCACGAATTTCAGCGGTGGGCAGCGTCAGCGCATGGAAATAGCAAGAGCCTTGGCAATAAACCCCACCATACTGATTCTTGACGAGGCGACCAGCGCACTGGACGTGCACACGGAGCAGGTGGTCAACGATAACATTCGAAGGAGGGGCTGCACATGCGTAGTGGTAGCCCACAGATTGAGCACTATCCGCGACTGTGACGAGATCATAGTCATGGAGCGTGGCAAAATAGTCCAGCGGGGCACCCATGACGAAATGAAAAACGTCGCCGGCCCATACGCAAAGCTTATTGAATCGGCGGTGTAGGAATGAGCGGATTTTTGAACAAACAGAGCAACACGCCTTTTTGGGTGCATGAGGAAAACAGCAGCGCTTTCTTCGTCTTGGACGGCATTCTCAACATATACCACAGCAAGATGGATGCCGACGGGAAGCCGTTCGGCCCGCGCAACTTCATGTTCCAAATGCTTGAAGGCGAGCTCCTTTTCCGTTTAGAGCCTTGTGTCTGCGGTGAGGGAGCCCGCGCAGGCATACTGGCTGTGCCGGCTTGCGACAGCGAGCTTCACCAAGCAGAGGTGTCTCTAACAGATGCAATGCGGCCATTCGTTGAGGAATGGATTGAAAAATGCTATCGCCGGCTTGGGTATTCTCGTGAACGGGTCGAAATAGCCTGCCAAGAAGTTGACCAAACCTGGCTTGAAAATTTCAACAGCTCATTGATGCTTCTGCTAAGCGAGCAAATCGAGGAAGAAGCCAAACAAGTAGAAATCGTTAACCGTAGGCGCAAAGCGGGGGAAAACGTTTATTTGCAAACCGCCATCGACGATTTGCGGACAGTGCTTCCGGGGGCAAGGGAGCAATGTGCGAAGATCGATGCGGGCGGAGACTCGCTTATCGCAGCCTGTACTGCAGTGGCGCAAGAAAACAGCATGGAAATAATCGTACCAAGAACCGTTCAAGAAGGGGATGCATCCGTTGACATAGTGGAAAGCATCGCTCTTGCGTCGAGCTTCAGGACGAGGGAGGTTGTCCTCACCGGCAAATGGTATTGTCAGGGAGGTGGGAATTTCCTAGCGAAGCTGGAAGAAAGCGGCGAGCCTGTAGCTCTGCTGCAAAAATCCCCACGCAGATACATAATGTACAACCCTTCAACCGGGGAGCGAACAAGAATCACAGAAGAAAATGCAGACATGGTAGCCCCAAAGGCGGTGATGTTTTACCGCAGCCTGCCCATGCACAGCCTGACAGGCAAGGACATCGTCCGGTTTGTGCTAGAAGGCACGGGGAAAACCGACTGGATTTGGGTATTCACCATGGGTTTGTGCGGGGGGCTTTTAGGGATGCTGTCTCCGATAATCACAGGAGTGGTCTTTGACACGGTCATCCCGGACGGTGATCGCAGCATGCTTGTTCAGATAGGGTTTTTGATGGGGGCAATGGCAGTGACTACGTTCGCCTTCGAAATCACTCGAGCGTTTTCGATGCATAGAATATCAGGTGTAGCCGAACGGGATTTGCAGCCGGCGGTATGGGACAGGCTGCTGAGCCTTCCTGCGCGGTTTTTCAGCGATTATTCCGCTGGCGAGCTTACGGAGCGCGCCATGGGGATATCCCGAATCCTGCAAATCGTCTCGGGGACAGTCACAAACACCATTATCAGCAGTTTCTTTTCTGTTTTTTACATCATCGTAATGTTCACAAAAAGTGCAAGGCTCGCATGGTTTGGCATCGGGATTGCTGTAGTGGTCCTAGCCGTTTCCCTCGTGCTAGGCTGGCTGCAGATCAAGCATGAAAGCAAGCAAATCGAAATAAACAACAAGATTTCAGGCAGGATGTTTGGGTGGCTTTCAGGGCTTGCAAAAATCAAAATGACCGGTTCCGAAAAGCGCACTTTCTACAACTGGTCGCAGATGTACAAGGAATCCAGATGGATTACCTTCAGAAAGGAAAGCATTGGCAACTGGTCTGCGGTGTTCAATTCGGTGGCAATGCTGATTTCGCTTATGATCATCTTTGCAGTCATGTTCAAGATGAAGGGTGCCATGATTGGTCCGGGTGCCTTTATCGCTTTTAACGCCGCTCTGGGAGGTCTGCTACAAGGTTGCATACAGCTGTCCCATGCGGTCATCACCGCCAATGCAGCCATACCTCTTTACAAAGCAGTCCAGCCAATTTTTCAAGCTGTGCCGGAGTATGACGAACTGAAAAGCGAAGCGCCGCCGCTTAACGGAGACATAGAGCTCAGCCGGATCAACTTCAGCTACGACAAGGACGGGCCAATGATCATAAAAGACGTGTCGCTGCATATCCGCAGCGGCGAGCATGTGGCTCTTGTAGGGCCTTCTGGCAGCGGCAAGTCCACTTTGTTCCGTATATTGCTGGCTTTTGAACAGCCGGACAGCGGCGAGATATATTTCAACAGGATCAACCTCAACCAGATGGACATAAGGTCAGTCAGGCGCCAATTGGGGGTAGTGCTCCAGTCAGGCATGCTTCTTGCGGGAAGCATTTTCGAAAACATCGCCGGGTCGAACCCAAGCATCACTCAAAACGACGCCATGAGAGCCATTGAGCAGGTCGGGATGGACGAGGATTTAAAACAGATGCCCATGGGCCTGCATACCATGATAACCGAAGGCGCTAGCACGATTTCCGGTGGGCAGCGGCAACGCCTGCTGATTGCCCGGGCACTGGTGGGGAACCCCAAAATACTATTTTTTGACGAGGCGACAAGCGCCCTTGACAATAGAACGCAGAAAATCGTTAGCGACAGCATTAACAAACTCAAGGCTACCCGTATCACAATTGCACATCGGCTAAGCACTGTCCAGGACTGCGACCGCATTATTGTTTTAGACGGCGGCAGGATTATGGAGGAAGGCACTTACACGGAGCTTATGGCTAAAAACGGGATTTTTGCAGCAATGGCAAGGCGGCAAATGGCATAACGAAAAGGACATGGACTGAAATGAACCGCTTGGACGAAAACCGATTCATCGAGCTACCTATTGAAGAAAACCCTAAAGAAGAGATATTTGCACAGGATTGGGAGGTGCTGATTAGCCACCACGACGGGCTGCCGTGGCAGCTTCTGCGCGAGATGTGCGTAGAGCTGGATTTCCCCGTTGGCAAGGGTCAGAGCGAAAACCCAGAGCTGCTGATGGCACTAAAACGCGGCATTCGGCCTTCTCCAGCTTCGGAGCCATGGACTCCAGCCGATCCAGAGAAAATCCTTGTATATCTTCACCCGACTCCACTGGGGCGAATTCCCGTGATTGAGTGCGGGTCCGACCAGGATTTCATACATTTGCAGCGTTGCCTTGTTTACCGTTGCGAACCACTGCCTGTGCCGGATTCGCGCGGGGCTACAATTATAAAAAACTACAACAATTGGGCTAGGATAGGCATGCACAGAAGGAACGCAGCAGTTGACGTACTTAAATGCCCAGCTCTTTACCGCGACTATATCCTGCTGCTCTCCCATAGGTATTACAGCGGCGTGGCGCCAGAATCATTTGGGCTTGACAGTGGCGAGTGGCGGCAAAAATCCCTTGTCCTGCGCCGTGAACACGAAGTCGCCCACTATATGACTCAGCGGTATTACCATTCTTCAAAAAACGAAATCCACGACGAACTCATTGCGGATTTTATGGGATTGACTGCGGCGTTTGGGGATTACGACCCGGTTAAATTCATTACCTTTCTTGGACTGGAAAACTATCCGAAATACCGTATGGGAGGCAGGCTGGAAATATATCTGCCAACAGACGACGATATATTCAACGATCTGTGCAAAACCCTGTTGCAGGCAGCGCAGAACGTCGCTTCCCATTACCAGAAAACCGGGCGTGACCGTATGAATATGTTTCACACTTTGTGCCGGACATCGGTGGCGGGCATGGCGAGGGGGGATTTTGTGTGACGACAACTGCGCTGCAGCTGAAACAGAAAACAGAAGAATTCAATACGGTGTTCAAAGAACAATTCCCGCTTGTCTACTCTTTCATGAAATATCGCACAAACAGCGTCATAGATGCGGAAGACATGACGGCAGAGGTGTTTGCGCGGGCGTACAGGTATTGGGACAGTTATTCCCCCCCCAAAGGCAGCCGAGGCGAATGGATAGGCGGAATAGCAAGAAACACATATAAAACACACGTCGCAAAAAAAGCGCAAGGGCTGAAGACCACTGAGCTGTATGAATTTATTCCCTCAGACGCAGACATTGAGAGGGACTATCTCCGCAAAGAGATACTTCAACAGGTTTTTATGCAAATTGACGTATTGCCCGAACATCAGCGAAAAATAATAAGGATGAAGTTTTATATGAGCTTTTCAAACAAGGACATCGCCCAAGCGATGGACATGAGTGTGAGCAATGTGGGCGTAACGTTGCACAGAATTGTAAAGAAAATCAAACTAAATCTGCAAAACGCAGGATATGAGGAGAGCATATGAACATAAACGTAATTAAAAGCGAAGAAAAAACCATCCTTGCCTTAGTGGGAAAACTAGATGCCATCACATCCCCCAAATTGCAGGATGCCCTTCTAGCAGAGCTGGGAGGAGAGAAGCATGTTGAGCTTGACTTAAGCGGGCTAGCCTACATTTCGTCTGCAGGGCTTCGGGTACTGCTGATGGGTGAGAAAACAGCCAAGGCGTACGATAGGAGGCAAACTATTGTAAACATAACGCCCAGTGTTATGGAAGTTTTTGAAATGACGGGGTTTTCCAATGTCTTGCATATTGAATAAAACGCATTCTATCGGAAATAGGATATTCCGCCTAACATTGATTACTGCTATTGTTTCGCTGACTGTATATGCAGCTGTCGCGGTTTCTGGGACGTTGTATGAGCGACAGGCTAGTTTGCGCCAGTATTCAGAGTTGAGTGAAGCTATGTTGATGGAAAGCAAGGATGCACTAGCAGAAATGGGAGGCAGTGACGCCGCAAAGCTGGCCGCAAAGAGAGCAGAGCTAGCCGACGAAAAGCTCATGGCATGGCAGAGCGACGTTGAAATGCTAGCCGACACGGCAGGGGACATCGTAAACAATCCTCAATATTACATACATCGCCCACTGGATCAGGATGCAGCTTGGCTATGGCGTTCAGAAAACGCCAGCCCGAGCCTCTTTGCACAAGAAGCAGGGTTGATGGGCAACATGCAAAGCTTATTATCGGCGATAAAGAACAACACCACAGACGCAACCACCGCTTATGTAGGCTCCGAACTTGGCTACTTCATAACTACAAGCAGGAAGCCAAAAGAAAACGAATTGTTCGATTCGCGTGAACGCCCTTGGTATTTGGCGGCGAAAAATGCAGGCAGTACGGTTTGGACTGATGTTTATGAGGATGCGCGTGGGCGGGGGTTAACGATAACATGTTCCGCGCCGTTTTATAAAAAAAACGGGGTTTTGGCTGGTGTAGCAGGCATTGATGCTTTTTTGAATGAATTGGAATTCATTATGAGCGAGGGCAGATTATGGGAAAGCGAAATGTCGTTTGTTGTAAATGAACATTGCGACATCCTGATTGCCAGCAAGGAACCAGGACCTGCAATCCAAAGCAGCATTCAAACGCTCATTAATGAAAGCAAAAATGAGGATGCCGTATCATTTCAAATTGACGACGACGGTGAAATGAAAGACTACCTTGTTGCTCATTCCAGAATTGGTACACTCCCTTGGGACGTGGTGATACTCATAGATTTTGATGAAATATATGAGCCTGCCGTCGCAATGCAAAGAGATATTGGTAACCTTGCAGAAAACACAGTTAACAGCGTCAACAATGCTATTCTGACACTGATTATGCTGTTTGCTGTTGTATTGGTCGTCATTGTAGCGGCTATCTGGTTCATATCGCGAAAATTCACCTTCACAATTACAAAACCGATTACTGAACTTCAAAAAAGCGTAGGAGTTATTGCGAGCGGAGATTTGGAGCACAGCATTGCTATTGAAACGAGGGATGAAATAGAAGACCTTGGGCATTCGATCAATAAAATGACTGCGGACTTAAAGGAATACATTATAAATCTGGAAGCGGTTACTGCCGAGAAAAGGCGCATCAGCACAGAATTGAACGTAGCCACTAGGATTCAATCAGGCATGCTGCCCTGCATCTTCCCCGCATACCCTAGCCGTGAGGAGTTTGACATATTTGCCTGCATGTTTCCCGCTGAAGAAGTAGGCGGTGATTTCTACGACTTTTTTCTAATGGACGAGGACAGGCTTGCAGTGGTAGTGGCTGACGTTTCTGACAAGGGCGTCCCAGCCGCGCTATTTATGGTAATAGCTAAAACGTTGATAAAAAACAACGCACAATCGGGGAAATCTCCAAAAGAGGCATTTGAAGCAGTAAACAATGTTCTGTGCGAAAACAACGACAGCGAAATGTTCGTAACAGCTTTCATGGGATACTTGGAAATATCGACTGGCAAATTCACGTATGTCAATGCGGGGCACAACCCGCCATTAATCAAACATGGGGACGGCAAATATGAATTTCTGCCCGTCCATCCGGGGTTTGTTTTGGCGGGGATGAACGACATGCGTTATCAAGACGAAGCATTGACAATGGGCTGCGGCGACATGATATACCTGTATACAGACGGCGTTACTGAAGCTGTAAGCTCTGGCGACGAGTATTTCGAGAGTAAAAGGCTGCTAAAGACCGTTAACCAGTGCCTGTCTGAAACCCCAAACGAGCTTATTACACGTATCAAAGCAGAAGTCGATATTTTTGCAAATGGCGCAAAACAGGCTGACGACATTACAATGCTTGCGTTGCAAATTAAGAACAAGCCAGCAAAAGAGCTTGTCATCAGTGCTGAAATAGAAAAACTTCCCGATGTCCTTGATTTTATAGAGCCCTCTCTTGACGGATTCGACGATAAATCGAAAACCCAAGTTAACCTTGTGGTTGAAGAGATATTTGTCAACATTGCTAACTACGCATACGCTCCGGGAATTGGGAGCGTTACAATACGAATAAAGCGGAAGCTGGATGAGCTTGTGATAGAATTTGAGGATTCGGGCTTGCCATACAACCCGCTACTGGAACAAAACCCCGACACAGAGCTTTCCCTTGAAGAACGGCCAATCGGAGGGCTGGGCGTTTTCTTGGTAAAGAGTTTTGTTGATGATTTGACTTATGATCACAGGGATGGGAGGAATGTACTGACGGTGCGGAAGTTTAGAATGGTTGTGCGTCAAAAATGAGGGTCCATGGCCTCCAATTGTCGAGTATCCCCCATTTTTTCAGGTAGACGCTGATGTTCTGCAGCGCGATTTCCACACAAGTGTCCATATCTATGTTTGCAAAGCATAATCGTACAACTCTGCGAGACGTTTCAACAAGCTCTCTTCTATTTCTTTCCATACTGCTTCTGGTGTGTAGCCAGAATACCTTGAACGGCATAGTGATATTAAACATGCTGTGATTTTATTTCGATTAAGCCAGTTAATGAATAAATCTATCCGTTCTTGTATCAATTCTTTTTCTGGAAGTGGCTCAGGCTTTGGTAAGCCAAGATAGCTTAGGTAAAACCGCCCATCTTCCTTCACAGGACGAAGGCACACTTTTGGGAGCAGTCTGAAGGGATGATAGGGGTTCTCTGTAACATTACGGTATGCTTGTTCTGTGATTTCCAATAACTTAGCATCAACGCTTGAAAGAGAATCATCCCAGCAGAAATAATCCAAATCAATATCTAATGCCAGAGATTGTGGTGTAAAAAAATCTCCAAGCCCACCTTGTCTGTACGTGAATAAGCGATGATCGGCATTCGGCTTTGTCAGTATAAGACGGCTAAATGGTGTGAAATCTTTCACTTTAAGGAGCCTGTTGGAATCCAGTGTTATCAACTTTTCCTCTGGCTTTGTAAGGATAGTTTTGAAATTTTGTATAAAAACAACTTCGTTAAAAATGCCCTGATAGACAGCCGGGCAGATAAAATCGCCGATACCAAGGATCCCATATGTAAACAGTTGCATTTCAGCAAGGGAGGCGAACAGTACATCCAAGTTTGCTCCATACACACCACATTCAAAATCTGGATGGTGATCTACATGCAACAGAGTATTGCCAAACGGCGGTAAAAAGCCTGCTTCCGTTGCTTGGTTCCATAAATAAAATGCTTCATGGTGCTCTTCAATTATGTACAGTGGTATCATATTGCCTCCTACCCGAGCCATGTTTCAGGAAGATACTTTAGCAGACGTATCCACTGAGTCGTACTGTTCTGCCGAATTTCATGCTCAGACTCAAAGAATCGCACTATGTACTGCTTCGGCATGACTTGTCCGGTCAGCTCAAAATACGCCTTGTCTGCATCTTCAAGGCACAGAGCCCGGAAAGCCTTATCTATGGTGGCACGGCGAGATAACGTTGACAGATGCTGACGAAATAAGCCAACCTCAACGAGATCATTTTTTGCGTTCATGCCAACTCCCTTTTCTTTCGTCATGACATGTGCCTCCTTGTCGGCATCAAATGCAGCACTCCTTATGTATTATCCTACTTTCACAATCCAAGCATCAGCTCGGCAACACCCACTAGGTTACTAAAAAAATGTACGAGTATTGCTGCAACAATATTCCGTCCCGTAACAATATATACAACAGCGAATAGTGCGCCAGAAATTGCATAATCGACAATAGCCAAATCAGTCGCATGTATCAAGCCGAAAAGCAATGCAGATATGGTGACAAAGATGATATTATTGGTGATTAACTGATTTAATGCCTTTCTAAACAAAAGCTCCTCAACGATAGGACCATATACTAAGGCCATAAGAGCTGCGGGTATAAAATGAGCTGCCATCATTCCGGAAACTTCCTCTTGGTTAGAGAGTTCAATTTCAAATAATTCAAACACCATGCCGCTCAAATAACTTGCAGAAATCGCGGCAAATGTCATTATCGCAATGAATAATGCATCTTTTTTAGTTAATCTTTGGATGTCTTCAACAATCGTGTCAAGATATCTAACAAAGAAAAGGATGGTTAATACAGCCAATGGGACATAATCAGTCAATGAGCGAAAAAAATCTTCACTAACGGTGCCAGTGACATTCATGATATCTCTAAACAGGAAAACAAGTGCAGCTTTTAGGCCAATAAATAATCCCAGCCACAGGCATATCGTGATAAGCCCCGTGACTCTGTCCGCTTTCCTTCGCTCAAGTCCATCAATTTCAATATCATTTACTATCATATTTTCCTCCAGCGCATTCTTTAGCATTTTTCAACAGCGAGCCAAGCTAACATACTTGGCAGAGACATTTTAATGAATTCTCATAATATGACACCAAAGCTGAACAATATTCAATACCGCCAATCTGCTGGTTTTTCATGCGCACAGGACACTTCCGGCCAAAGCACAATGGCAAAACCTTGCAGCTGCGGCATTCTTTGGGAAGTTGGTAAGATGTCCAAGCACACATTTTCGATTCATCAATTTGGAAACCTTTTTCTAAAAGTTTTCCAACAGCATTTTCTGCGGAGTCAATATTAACAGTACACTTCCTTAAAGTACCATCGGTATCAACAGCTAAACTGCTTCTTTTGGATGCATAACACATATAATCAAAGGGAGCAAAACCAAAGTTAAATGAATTTGCATGTAGCAACTCCTTAGTCAAAGAGAATATGTCTTCGATCGCTTTACTCTCATCATTGGTTTTATATAAGTTTTCAACCGTTTCCTCACCTAAATTTTTAATCGCCTCAAAGTGAACTTTAAACCTTTTATCATTTGTAAAATTTGCAAACACAAACATGAGATATTCTTTAATTCTCTCAATAACATCTGCATCAAAATTCGTCCTTATGGTTATTTCGAAATTGAGATTACTTCGTTTAGCATCGTTTAGGTTTTGAATTATCCTTTTCCATGTACCAGTACCGTCAATAAAAAAACGCTTGCAGTCGTGAGTCTCTTGAGGGCCGTCTACTGTTATCTGATAATTCAACACGTTAAGTTCCACAAGCCTCTTCAGTTTTTCAGACGTTAGAAGATATGCATTCGTCGTCATGCTACCGTATATCGAAACATTTGCGCTATCGGCAAATCCTTGCATTTTTTTCATAAAGGCGCAAATCTCATCGTATTCAAGCATCGGTTCTCCACCAAAAAAGGACAGCACAACCGTCCGATACCCTTTGCTGCCAACCTCCTCAATAATTGCATGCATCAGATTGTCATATAATTCAGAATGCATTCTCTTGTTTTCATGCTTTTCGTAACAGTATTTACATCGAAAGTTGCATTGTCTCGTTACAAAGAGAATAATGTGTAAAATATTCATATCCGCTTCGAGATAGCGACGATTCAATATGGATAATTCATCCACATCATCCTCAACTATCATTTTCGACGATTTGAGGACTCGATGAAAGGGATTGTTGTCGTCGTACTTTAATAATTCTTCTTTTTCTAAACCATCAACAATAGATTTGGTCACAATACACTTCGCTTTAACTAGGGTTCCATAAAGCGTATTGTGTAATAAGTATTCACGTTTACCTCTAATAACATTTAAAAAAACACTTCTCTTCACAATAGATCGCCCTTCCACTTTTTTAAACTACCAATGGATACAATAACAGAACATTCCAATATGCGCTTAACGGCACACAGGCAGTCGAGAAAGCCTCGACTGCCCTAAGCTGACGTTGTACCAATACGCCATTACCTCCAACAAACGAGGTTGAAGGTGCCAATCTTGATCGTGATACCACCACCGGCAACTTCATCAAGCTGTTCAAAGTCCAGTGCAAGATCATCAGGCGGTGAGATTCTTACAGCCACGGCAAACTCTGCGAGTTCCTCCGGAGTAAAATCGTGACCAAACTTGTTGATTTCAACCAAAGCCTCATCTTTCTCGAGTTTTGCCAGTTCCAAGTTGTCTTTGAGAATTCCAACAATAATGTCCTTTCTTTCTTGGGTTAACATCGTAACTCCTCCTTTCATTTCATGAGAATTGATCGATCCTCTCTTTAAACTTAACTACTTCAGTTTATGAATAGGATTACAGTACTCTTTGAGAATTTGCTCATTCTGCACTAATCGCACTATTTTTCTTGCCCCAACAAATAAAATTTTCAATATTGATATTGATGGCGCCTCCGGCAACAGCATCAAGCTGTTCAAAGTCCAGTTCAAGATCTGCTGGTACTGAAATTCTTACATCTGACGCAAACTCTTCGAGCTCCTCTGGAGTAAAATCGTGACCAAACTTGTTGATTTCAACCAAAGCCTCATCTCTATCGAGTTTTGTCAGTTCCTGGTTGTCTTTGAGAATCCCAACAATAATGTCCTTTCTTGCTTGGGTTAACATCGTTACCTCTCCTTTCATTAGTAGAAAATTGTTTAATACGCTTTTTTACTTTTATCTACTTAAATTTATGAAAATGATTACTATGCCCTTTGAAAATTGTAATGAGACGGAATTAATATGCGGTTCATGTGGCACCAATGCCATGATGCCGAATCGGTCAGGTTAAATGTTTATGTGAAAGAATTACAAATTTTCTTAATATATTCATGTAAAACATTTCAAGAGATTAAGTAGATATTACTAACCAACTAAGTGTTATAATTTTATGTCATCCCGAGACACGGCCAAGCAGGAAAGAGTAACGCAGTTACAAGATTAAGAAAAAAAGGCACATGTGAAAAAGGAAACATCAGCGATGAGGAGGCAATAACATGATGACTCAAGATAGAGTTAAGACCCTTATAGAAATTTTGTGTTCTGATCAGAAACGTTCTGAAAAACTTGTCGGGCTTGGATCGAGCGAGGCATGGGAACAAATCAACATTCTCGGCTATGATTTCACGCTGGATGAAATTCAAGAGTTTGGCATGCTGGTAAGGGAGGCGCAAAAGGGTTTTGCCATTGATAAAGAACTTTGCTTAGAGGCGCTTGACGAAGTGGCTGGCGGCAGGGAAAGCTTTGGTGTAAATCTATGGGCCGTCAATTTTTCTGTCCATTGGTAGGGCTTAAAATGAACTTGGTAAAATACGCAATCATTTCAATGGTTCTGTTTGTGCGTGTTTTTTCAGTGAGCACACCGATTTTTACCACTGACTCACCACTACGCATTCCAGAGGATCAACTTGGGTAAGCATCATGCAGTTGGTGGAAGGGCGTTCAATATTATCTACAGGCAACTGTGGATGTTCTGGGTATGAACTTAGCGGGGGCGTTATCTACGTTTTAATTATTTTCTTGCTAGACCCTCACAAAGAAAAAGTGGTATACTTTGTTCCCTGTGTGGCAGGCACGATTGCCGTGTTGCTATCCGTGTGGCATAGCAAGAAAAAACAGGACAGTAATGGTAGAATAGAGTAATATACTCCTGCTTCAGCTGGCTTTGGACGCGTTCCCATTGACGCGAAGTGCCTATTTATGATAATATCTGAGGAAGCAATACAACAAAGGAGACGTCCAAATGCACATATTCGGCGTTGCGGTCTAGCAATT
>JGI24705J35276_12238137_pt1 | contig 16486 bp, 13 predicted proteins | sample TergutNt197P4_FD_35276 | JGI IMG/M metagenome (IMG submission 35276) | reverse complement strand
GTGATCTGCTTGATGCCACCGCCAGATCCGATGGATTGGTAGTTAAGACCGATGCCAGTCTCTTTCTTGTAAGCATCCGCCCATTTCGCAAGGAGCGGGTAGACGAAGGTCGAGCCCGCACCAGTGAGATCGGCTGCGTGGGCGAACGTCGATGCGGCAAGCAGACCAGCAGTGATGGCCATTTTGAAGAAATTCATAGATGGATCTCCATAAAATTTTTCTGAAGCGCTGTTGCTTCTGACAGCGCTCCTATCTTCTCTACTTAGGAGCAACCGATAGTACTTTTACGAAGGTTTCGTGACAGTTGGATGACAGCGTTGGCCCGCTGAAATCAGCTCCGATGCGGAGTAACGCGCTGCGGTGAAGACCTCGCCATTCAGTCCCAGGAAACAGGAGCGCAATCCTATTTTCACGCCATTTACGGCTTTCAACGATCCAATAGTCGCATACCCTTCATACAGGCTTTGTAGGAGACCTGCGGGACCACAGACGCCTTCGAGGTTGGTATGGACGCGGAATTCGACTTCGATCTCAGCCTGGATCAATGGGAAATGCTGAGAGCGCTTCGTCTGCCGCCGCATCAGCGGCGCGCCAACATACGGCCCGGCCTCGAGCGACTCATAACGCTGGGCCTCGCAACATGGATGGCCGAGTCACCGGTGATCACCGCAACGGGACGCAAGGTCCTGATCAGAGGTTCAGCAAAATTAATGGACCTCAGAGCCTGATAATTTGCCAGGAAATCAGAAGCACCGCATCTTGTGACCGCATTATCACGGCGCTCCGGCATTTTCAGGGTTGCGAACACACATGGCATGAGCATTCTGGGTATTGTCGATGAACTGGCGCGCACAGGTGTTCCAACTAAAGGTCAGCGCGTGGCGCAGAATGCGTATCAACAAGAGCGCCCGTAGCCTGGGTGCTTATCACTTTGATGACAGGCGGCGGGCTGCTCAATCTGCGACCAGCCGGCCTTGGCCCGGCATGCGAAATACCGATCCGCGTCCTCGTTGAGGACGCGGGAGGAAGGGGCCATGAGAGCCCTGTTGATTTCAGATTGTCAAAGGGGCCTTCGCCCGAGGGAAACAGGCGGTGAACGTCGCACCCTTGTTGGGCTCGCTCTCGATGAGGAGCCGGCCGCGATGACGGTTAAGAATGTGTTTCACCAGCGACAAACCGAGCCCGGTCCCGCCTTGCGAGCGGCTGTCGCCGACATCCGCCCGATAGAAGCGCTCGGTGAGCCGCGGCAGGTGCTCGGGCGCAATCCCTGACCCGAAGTCGCGCACCACGGCGCGGATCTCCGGCGGACTCTCACCCGCCGATGCGGCGTCAAGTGAGACGATCACCCGACCGCCCGAGGCGCCGTATTTCAGCGCGTTCTCGATCAGGTTCTCGAATAGGCGCAGCAACTCCTCGCGGTCGCCGGCGATCATGGCCGGCGCCTCCGGCGGATCTGTTTCGATATTGACTAGGATGTCGACTTGGCGCTCACGCGCCAATGGCTCAAGCCCGTCGACGACCTCACGGATGATCGGAGCGAGATCGACCAGGGTGTCGGGCCGCACATGCGCCGATAATTCGACCCGCGACAATGACAGGAGATCGTCGATCAGGCGCGCCATGCGACCCGCCTGCGTCTGCATGATGCCCAGGAAGCGCGCGCGGGCCTTGGGATCGTCCTTGGCCTGGCCCTGCAGCGTATCGATGAAGCCGGAGAGCGCCGCGAGCGGCGTGCGCAACTCGTGGCTGGCATTGGCGATGAAGTCGGCGCGCATTTCCTCGACCTGGCGGAGCTGCGTCTGGTCGTGGAAGGTCATCAGCATGCATTTGTCAGTGCCGCCGAACAGCGTCGGCACCGGCACCGGAGTGATGACCAGCTCCATCCAGCGATCCAGCGGTACATGGTCCAGATAGGCCGCGCGCCGGGGCTCGGTGGTCGCGATCGCCTCACGCAGGGCGGTGATGATTTCAGGCGAACGCAGCGCGAATTGCGCAAGCTCGTTCTTACGCAACGCAGGCGCCAGCTCCGCAGCGGCGGCATTGAGATGGATCACGCGACCGGCGCGATCGAGCAGCACCGCGGGATCGGGCATGCCGGAGATCACCGCGGCAACAGAGGCGCTTTCGACCGGGTCGGCGCGACGGACGTCGTCAAGCGGGATCGTGGTATCATGCAGGCGCCAAGGTACCAGCGCCGCGGCTGCAATGCAGACAAAGACGGCTACCGCCTGCCCCAACGACAATTCTCCGACCAACACCACGACTGTGAGCGCCAGAGCCGCAGCGATCAGCATGATCGCCGCGCGGCGCAGCCGGTCCGACCAGGGCCGGACCGAGGGAGGAAAGTGGGTGTCTATCGCCATCGGCGCGGACTTTCTCCTTAAGGCGGCCTGAGAGGTCGGGCTCCTGGGTTTGTGCGGGGATCAAGCTCCGGCGTCGCTACGCTCTTTCACATAGGCGGCTTCGGGCGCGGAGCCAGAGGCGAGCTCCAGCGCTGCCTCGCCCAGGCGCTTCGTTCTGGCCCGGATAATAAGCTCACGAAATGCCAGCAGGATTACAGAAATGACAAAGGGCACAACATAATAGAGGAAACGAAACAAGATGACCGCTGCCACCAACTCATCCTGGTCCATCTGCCAGAGGCCGGCCACCATGAGGGCGTCGAACACAGCGAGGCCGCCGGGTGAATGGCTGGCGAATCCGAGCAGCGTCGCCGACACAAAGACGACCGCAACGACAGCGAAGCCGAGATTGGGTTCGGCCGGAACAAGCATATACATCGCCAGTGCGCAGAAGCCGAGATCGACAATCCCGATCGCAATTTGCAGCAGCGTAAGCGGTCCGCCCGGCAGCACCACGGTCCACAGACCACGGCCGACGACGCGGGGCTTGGCCCAGACCCACGTCACATAGGAGATCAGCCCCAGGATGATGATCAAGGCCAGGGCTCGATTCAGCCAGACCGGAAGCTGGTCGATCGAGGCGGCGGCCTCGGGATGATAGGAAATGCCGAGCCCGAGCACTGCGGCATTGCCAAGCCAGAAGGTGAGGCCGGCGAGGAAGCAGATTTTCGCGACGTCAATCGCGCTCAATCCCGAGGCGGCATAGATCCGGTAACGCACCGCCCCGCCGGTGAAGGCGCTGAAACCGACAAAGTGACCAATGGAGTAGCTGGTGAAGGCGGCAAGCGCCTTGGTGCGGTAGGGCAGATGGGCGTGGCCGATCGCGCGGGTGGCGAACAGGTCATAGAATGTCAGAGTGAAATAGCCAGCGGCCACGAACAGAGCGGCCATCGCAATTTGAAGCGGGTCGGTGCTCTTGATCGCCGCGATCACCCTATGGAGTTCGACATGGCGCAGCTTGTGGTAAAGCACAACGCAAGCGAAAGCGATGATCGTAACGCTGATCACGATACCCAGCTTGTGCAGGATTTTCTTCTGGCGCAGAAACGCGATCGTCCTGCGTATGGCTTCCAGCATCGAGACCTCGAAATCGCTCCGGCGGCCGACTCCGGCATCCAGCGAGCCCCCCAGCCTTCTGGTAGCGCGTTTTGGGGCGGAGTGGAATTCGCCTGAGCGAACAAGAGCACGTTCGTTCAATGTGAGGGCGTGCTCCACAAAACTGGGAACCGGCTCTGCGCGCGGGACGCGTCTGCGCGGAGATCACGCTCGAACAAAGAGATAATATAGTGAATCTGGCCGCATCCTGCCTTTGTCGGGTAAAGATTAGATGATCTTGCCGCACCCGCGTCAGGATGACTCAGGCGAGGGCTGGTCCGTGACGGGGCTGGTCCGTGAAACGACCCAATTGCGGAGCCAGGCGCCGATTAAGCAACCGACCAGATAGCTCCCCAACATAATCAAGCCGAGATCGAGCCGGTAGCCGAAACGCCCCGGAACCACCCGGGCGAACGCCGCGCCAACCAACGCCGCGGCCAGCACCGCCAGCCAACCCGCCACGACCTTCGGGGTTCCATTCCCACGTTGGACAACGGAAATCCACCCCATCGCCAACCCCAAGAGCAGCGATCCGACGAGCCAACCCAAATTAAACGACAAAAGGTAGGGCATATCACTTCACCAGAAATTCGATGCGGCGGTTCTGCGCCTTGCCTTCTTGGGTATCGTTGCCGCCGACAGGCTGCGTCCTGCCATAGCCGACCGCCGTCAAACGATCGGCCGATACGCCCGCCCTCGCAAGGTAATCGACCACCGCTTGCGCCCTCTTTTCCGACAGCGCCTGATTGAAGGAATCATCGCCGTCGCCGTCGGTATGCCCGGCCACCTCGATGCTGGCACTCGGACAACGCAGTGCGGTTTCAACGAGCCGATCAAGCAGGCTTGCGGAGTCCGGATTGATATCAGCGCGCGACGTCTCGAAGCGGACATTTCTCTTGGTCAACAGTTCCGAGAACAATTGCTGACAGACCGTCGCGTCAACGGGGCCCGCGGCGGGTTTCACCGAGATTTCGGGTTTATACTGCCAGTTCTTGGGAAAGTCCTTGCCGAGCCCAGTTCGCAAGTCAGCAGCGGCACTCTCATAGAGCGCGTCGCCCGACAGTTTCACCTCGTTATCGGAGACGACAAGCGTACCGGTCGAAAGCCGCGAGAGCGCGCCGAGCCCCGCCACCACGGCATTGCCAAAGGACGGAGGCGCGCCAGCGCTGGCCTTGAGTTTCTTGTCGTCGTTCTTCTCATCCAACGTCTCATCCAAAAACTTCAACGACACGGCGGTTTTGATCCTCGCCAGCACAGTGTCGTCAGGCACGTTGCCCTCCAATGTCACGCTCGCTGCGACCGGATCCTTGTTAGCCTGGAAGATATAGGGCGGGGCCTTGATCTCATTGGCAGCGACCGAAAAGCCCTCCGGCAGATTCTTTAGTGCGTCCGCGATCGCTTCTCTGTCACCAAGCCCGCTCGCCATGCCCGACAGGGTGACTGCGCCATCGGAGATCGTGATCTTGCCGTCCTTCAGCTTGCCGATCTGGCCGAGCAGGAGCCGCGCGGCATCTTCAAAGTGCGGAGGTGCCCCGCGCGCGAGCTTCATATCGACCTCAACGCTGACCTCGCCGAGATTCTTGTGGGCCACCTCCGTCAGCCTGTCCTTCACCGCCGGCAGCGGCGCGCTGCCGGACAGCTTCACCCGGACGACGTTCCGCTCCACAGTCCAGACATAGGGCTTCGCCTCGTCAACCAAGCCAGCATTGCTCTTCACAAGCCGTACGCCGGGTAAGCCCTCGATCGTCGCCACGGCATCGCGAAGCCCCTCTTCTGAGAACGCTCTGGCCAAGAGGCTGACGTCGCGACCATCGACCCTGATCGGGGGGGTCTGCTCAAGGACGATATCCTTGAGCGCGGCGATGCTCCTTGCCGACAGATCGGCCTCCAACGGCAACGGATCGGTCCGAGGCTTCAATGGTTTCGATGGCGGCGGACTGGTCCAAAGCCGGACCACCATCGCCCACGGATCGGTCCGAAGCTGGGCCGCAATTGCCCACAGATCGGCCCAAGGCCCGGCCGCAATCGCCCACATGACCGCCAGGGGGATCAGCCCCAGCCACCATCTTCTGGCCCACATGAAAAGCTTTTGCATTCTATGACCTAATCCAAGCAGGTTTCCGAAAAGTGTCCCACCGTTTTCCCGGGCGACAAACGCGGAACTGCGCGGAGAACCTGCGACAAAACCCTAAGCAGGCGATGCGCGGGAAAGCCCACGAAAGGCTGCTTAGAACCGGAGACAAAACAAACCCCTGGCAGGCTGTCAAACCGGAAATTGCACAGGCCGTCAGCTTTCGTTTTCCGGCAGGTTTTGTTCGGCAAACAGGGATATTTTCCAGATCCAGCTGAGTAACCGTGTTTGCGCGTCCGCCTTGACTAACCGTTTGTTCAACGGTTGACCATAAGCTGAACGCTGAACGGACAGGGTCACCTTCTGTTAATGAAACAATTGCGCAACAGCGTCATCCGAGCCGGGTTGGGAGCGCTTTACTTGAGCGGTGCCCACCACCTGTTGCGGCCACTTCTCGGCGGGGTCGGCGCTATTTTCATGCTGCACCATGTGCGGCAGCGCCGTGATGACGCGTTTCAGCCCAACCGTCACCTGGAAGTCGCCCCCGAATTCCTGCGCGCGACGCTGCGCTATCTTCGTTCGCGCGGCATAGACATCATTTCGATGGATGAGGTGCGTGAGCGACTGGTTGAGGGCCACTTCGCTCGCCGCTTCGCCGCCTTTACCTTCGATGACGGGTATCGCGACTACCGGGATGTCGCGCTCCCCGTGCTGCGTGAATTTGATGCGCCCTCGACCGTCCATGTTGCTGCTGAATTCGCCGAGGGAACCGGACGGCTGTGGTGGATCGCGCTGGAGACCGTCATCGCCAAGGCTGACCATATCGACCTGCAATTGGGCAATGCTGACGTCCGCCTTGATACTGCGACACCAGCCGCAAAGCAGGCCGCCTTCGATCGCCTGCATGGCTGGCTGCGCGCGCTTCCGGGCGAGCACGACCTGTGCCGCGAAATCGAGGCGCTCTGTGCGCGGCACGATGTCGATGTCACCGCGCCGTGCCGCGAGTTCTGCCTGTCCTGGGAAGAACTGAGATCAGTGGCAGACGACCCACTGGTTACGATCGGGGCCCACTCCATCAGCCACTGCAACCTCGCCCAACAGCGCGAGGAGGTCACCGCACAGGAGATTGTCGGAAGCCGGGTGCGAATCGAGCAAGCCCTGAACCGCCCCGTGCGCCACTTCGCCTATCCCTACGGCGATCGCGTTGCCGCGGGCGAACGGGAGTTTGCGCTTGCCCGCGACGCCGGCTTCGAGACTGCCGTAACGACGCGGCCCGGAATGGTCTTTGCCGAGAACGCCGAAAATCTGACGGAGCTGCCGCGCGTCTCGCTCAACGGCAATTACCAGGACACCCGCATTCTGCCAGTGCTGACCTCCGGGGCTGCCACTGCAATGTGGAACAGCTTTCGCCGGATCGCGCGGCCTGAGCCGCTTTCGGCGGATTCCTTGAGCTGACCTTAGGGCCCGATCCGATTGAATCGAAGCGCGCTCCTATTCTCATTTTTGAACGTGATCTCAGATCCAGCCTCTCCCTGCCTGCGATGTCCGCAGACGGGAGAGATGGGGCGCTCACGTCTCGATCTTCACATACTCGAAGTCACCAGGTTTGTTGTCGATACCCATCTTGGGCGGCGAGATCCAGGGCGCGTACTGGCCGACCTCGCTCACCGGCTTCATGAGGGAAGCGATGAAGTCACCATCGCTGGTCGACGGCAGCCATTCGTCACGGAGCCTGTTCCAGTTCGCCTCGTCAATCAGGATGCCCTCCGGCGTGGCATGCACATCCTTGAACTCCCCGATGTGGCGATGGAAAGCGACGTGCGGCAGTTTCAACTCGTAGTCATAGCCCGCGGTCGCGATCACCTTGTTCCAGCGCAGCATGCCCCGGACACAATCCTGGCTGTAATCGTCGCGCAGACGCATGTTGAGCGCGGTCAGCGCAGGCTCGTCGACACGCTTGATCTCGCCGTTGATGAGCTTGAGCACCGGATAGGTGCTGTTGTTGAGGCGATGATCATCCTCGATCTGCGTCTCGTGGTAGCGGCCCTTGAGGCCTGCATTGAACGCGTTGGCTGCGTTGGTCGAGACCTCCGAGCCGAACAGATCGAGCGACAGCGTGTAATGCAGGTTCAACTTCTTCTGGATGGTCGGCAGGTCGATGACCCCGAGCGCGCGCACCTTGGGCGTATCGGTGGGATCGCTGATGCCGGCTTGCTTCATCGCCTCACAGGTCCGTTGGACAACGCGGGAGATGCCGGTCTCACCGACAAACATGTGATGCGCCTCTTCAGTCAGCATGAAGCGGCAGGTGCGCGACAGCGGATCGAAGCCCGACTGCGCAAGCGAGTGCAGCTGCATTTTGCCGTCGCGATCGGTGAAATAGGTGAACATGAAGAATGACAGCCAGTCCGGCGTCGCTTCGTTGAAGGCGCCCAGCATGCGCGGCGCATCCACGTCGCCAGAGCGTCGGCGCAACAATTCGTCCGCCTCCTCGCGCCCGTCGCGGCCGAAATATTTCTGCAGGAGATACACCATCGCCCAGAGGTGACGGCCCTCTTCGACGTTGACCTGGAACAGGTTGCGCATGTCGTAAAGCGACGGCGCGGTCTTGCCGAGATGGCGCTGCTGCTCAACCGAGGCGGGCTCGGTGTCGCCCTGAATCACGATCAGGCGGCGCAACATGGCTCGATGCTCGCCGGGCACTTCTTGCCAGGCTGGCTCGCCATAATGCTGGCCGAAGGGCACGACGCGGTTTTCTTCCTGCGGCGCGAGCAGGATACCCCAGCGATAGTCGGGCATGCGGACATAGTCGAATTTCGCCCAACCACGGGGATCAACCGAATAGGCGGTGCGCAAATAGACCAGCGACTGCTGAAAACCCTCCGGCCCCATGTCATGCCACCAATCAACGTAGCCTGGGTGCCAACCCTCCAACGCCTTCAGAACCTGGCGGTCTTCGGCGAGATTTACGTTATTCGGAATGGTGGTTGAGTAATCGACATTCATGATGTCCATGGCCCGCTCCCTCTTGTTTTTTTGAGCGCGATTTCTGCGCAAACGCTCTTGGCGTTTGTCGTATCTGCGCAAACGCTCTCGGCGTTTGTCGCGAAGCAAAACCGGTTTCCACTTTTGCGGATCACGCTCTAAACCCTCGTCATGTCGAATTTCGGCCTCTCGCCGCTGCCATAGCGCTTGAGCGCGCCATCCTCGCCGACGGCATTCGGCCGCTGGAATATCCAGTTCTGCCACGCGGTCAGTCGCGCAAAGATTTTTGATTCCATCGTCTCCGGACCGACGAAGCGCAAATTGGCCTCCATGCCGGTGAGGCTGTCGGGCGAGAAACTCGCCCGCTCCTCGAAGAACACGCGGATCTCGTCGCTCCAGTCGATATCGTCGAGCGCGAAGGTGACGAGCCCGAGCTCTTCGGCCTCCTCGGCGTCAATTGACTCGCCGATGCGCTCCCTGACGCGACCAACGTCGGACGGATCGGCCTGGAAACGCGACTGAAGCCGCGTCAGCCCATTGCTCATCGGATACGGCCCGAAATTCATGGCTGAGAGTTCGATCGAGGGCGGCGACCGGTTGTCGCCCTGGCGCGTTCCGATCAACATGTAGGAGCGATCGGCGGCGAAGATGAGTTCGGCGAGCGTGCCGGCGAAACATGAGCCGGGCTCGACCAGCGTCACCAGCGTGCGCGACGTGACGTCTATGCGCTTCAACACGCGCTTCCAATAATGCCTGATCTCGTTGACCAGCCAATGCGACTTGTTGCTCTCCAGGAAGGCATCGTAAGCCAGCACATGAGCGCGTTCGCCGTGGCTCTTGAATACCAGCATCGCGATCTCAGGCTCGTTGATCCGCAAGTGAAGGATCGCGTCATCGAGTTCGCGCGCAACTTGGAGCGGCCAGAAAGCCGGGCCCTGTGCGATCAGGCCGTCGATGCCGCTCGGCGGAGCAGCTTCCGCCGCCTTGATCGAGATCGTGGCAATGCGCGCCGCACGGTCGATATCGACACTGACGAAACCGTAGCGCACGCGGTTCTCATCCATGACGCGATCGAGCGGGGTCAGCGCGATACCCTTGCCATTGCCGTTACGCGTAGAGCCCGCTGCGAATTCACTGGCTCGTGCGGCAATCCTTCCTTCCAGCTTGCTGTTCGGCACGATCTCGTCGACCAGGCGCCACGCAACAGCCCGCTTGCCCTTGACGCCTTCCTCGATGGTGCAGAAGAAGTCGGCATGGTCGCGGCGCACCTTGCGCTTGTCGACGACGCGGGTCAGTCCGCCAGTGCCCGGCAGCACTGCGAGCAGCGGCACTTCGGGAAGTGCGACGGCGGAGGAGCCATCGTCGGCGAGAATGATGTGGTCGGTTGCAAGGGCCAGCTCATAACCGCCGCCGGCTGCGGAGCCGTTCACCACGGTCATGAAACGCTGACCCGAATTCTCGGAGGAGTCTTCAATGCCGTTGCGCGTTTCGTTGGTGAACTTGCAGAAGTTCACCTTGTGGGCGTGGGTTGAGCCCGCGAGCATGCGGATGTTGGCGCCAGCGCAGAACACACGGGGCTTGGCCGAACGCACCACCACAACCTTCACCTCCGGATGTTCGAAGCGCAGGCGCTGAACCGCGTCCGCAAGCTCGATGTCGACGCCGAGATCGTAGGAATTGAGCTTGAGCTGGTAGCCGTCGAACAAGCCGCCGTTCTCGTCGACGTCCATGGTCAGCGTTGCGACGTTGCCTTCGACGGCGAGCTCCCAGTGCCGATAGCGCGCCGGCTCGGTTTGAAAGTCGATGAATTTGGCACCGCCCGCGAGGCGACGGTCCTCCCCAGCCATGGACCACCCTTAAACTGCTAATAAATATCAATCTTATTGAGCTAGTCTGCGATATAGTGCACTTCAGCGAGCAAGTCCAGCCCTCTGAACGGCGGAATATGCATTTTGCTTCATAAATTCGGACTCAGTCCGACCGCCTGGCCGGCACGCCCGCCGATCCGCAGGGATCATCAGCCGACGTGTTCCTCAACGCCCTGGTCATCACCCAGGGTCGTCCTGGCAAATTGCGTAATTACGTCAAGCGTGACCGCCGGCGTTTCGCGATGCGGTGAGTGCGCGGCCCCTGAAATGACGCTCACATCAACCCGGCAAGAACATTCCTCCCGCGCAAGCTCGACCTGGCGCATGGTCCCGTATTGGTCGTCCACGCCTTGCACGATCCCAATCGGCACATTGATACGGGCGAGATAGTCGCAGATATCCCAGTCGCGGAATTTCGGGTCGAGCCATGCGCCATTCCACCCGTAAAAGGCGTTGTCGACGTGTCTGTGCCAGCGCGCGAGCTTCGTCCTCAGATCCGTGGTCTCGTAAGCCGTCTTGATCTCGGCGATCGACATCACTGAGACGTCTTCGACGATGAAATGTGGCGCGATCATCGCGACGCCCCGCAGACGGCGATCCTGACGCGAGCCGGCATAGATCGCCGCGATCGAGGCGCCGTCGGAATGGCCGAGCAACAGCCCTCGTTCAAACCCAATGGCGTCAAGAACCTTCGGCAATACGTCGAGCGCTTCGCGATGCATGTAGTCGAGTGGCCGCGGCAGCGTCACGGGACTCGAATTGCCGTAGCCCGCGCGCGAATAGACGAACACGCCAGTGCCGGTTGCGTCGCGCAGCTTGGCGGGGAAATCGCCCCACAATCCGACCGAGCCTAGCCCTTCATGCAACATCACGATGGTCGGCGCATCGGAGAATTGCGGAGCGATCCAGCGATATTCGAGGCTCGCCTCGCCGATTGCCAGGAAGCCGGTGGGTGCGAGGTTGATCATGCTGCGAATTGCCCCTGCTCTTTCGTCGAATACTGGATGGCTCTTGCCGCGCGTGCAATGTGAACCTCATCAGCGCAATTTGTACGCTGTACCTTCGGCATCGTTGGAGCCCTCCACTCGAATTTGCAATATAGTGCACAGAAAGTCACCAACCGCACTTGCTGTCAACGCCAGCCGGCATTATGTTTCAGGTCACTATATCAGACTAAAGAAGATAGATGACCGAAGGTTCCGACGCCGAACTCCACTTTCTCGAACAGCTGGGTCAACGGGTGCGCCATATGCGCACGCAGCTTGGTATGTCACGCAAGGCGCTTGCGGACATCTCCGGCATTTCCTCGCGCTACCTGGCACAGCTTGAGAGCGGCGAAGGCAATGTCTCCATCGTGCTGCTAAGGCGCGTGTCGAACGCGATGGGTGCGCATCTGGAAGATCTTCTCCCCACTCCTGAGCCCACGCCGGACTGGCCGATATTTCGCGACCTGCTGCGGAAAGCGACGCCGAGCCAGATCGCGCAGGCCAAGGACCTGCTCGCCGATGGCGCGTCCGCCACCCGGCATGCGCCATTCTGCGGCATCGCGCTGATCGGTTTGCGCGGCGCCGGCAAGTCGACGCTGGGCAAGATCCTGGCGGAAAAGATCGGCTGGGATTTTGTCGAACTCAATAAGGAGATCGAGCAGCAAAGCGGTCTATCGGTCGCCGAGATCATCGCACTCTACGGCCAGGAGGGCTTCCGCCGCATGGAGCAGGCAGCACTGCAACGATTGCTTGTGCGGAAGGAGCTGATGGTGCTGACAACCGGCGGCGGCATTGTCTCGGAGCCTTTGTCCTTCGATCAGGTCCTGTCGTCGTTCTACACGATCTGGTTGAAGGCTGAGCCGGGGGAACACATGGCGCGCGTGCGCAACCAGGGCGACCTGCGGCCGATGGCGGATAATCATTCCGCCATGGCAGAATTGCGCAACATATTACTTAGCCGCGAACCACTCTATGCACGCGCCGCGGCGATCGTCGATACAGCGGGCCTTTCGGTCGATGCGGCTGCCGCACGACTGATCGACGTGGTCGAGCCAGTGCTGCAGAACGAGACCCCGCGGCGAGTTGCGTTGTAGATCAGTCCCCGCCGCATCCGACCTGCAATAGCGTGACGGACCCGGAGCCGACCGCCCTTGACGCGAGCAGCGAGGCAAAGGATGGTGCGCCGATTGGGGTCGGGTCGAGTCCGGCGCGAGGAATGAAATGACACTGAACACGCAACAGCAAATCCTTATCGAGCAGCGCGTCACAAATGACGCCAAGTCCATTGGCGTGGCCTACATTCTGTGGTTCTTCTTTGCCGGATTTGGCGGACATCGCTTCTATCTTGGGCGAACCGGCAGCGCCGTAACAATGCTCGTTCTGACTGTCGTGGGAATTGTGACGATTGCCTTCATCGTTGGGGCAATTCCTTTAGTCGTGGTCGGCATATGGGCACTCGTCGATGCGTTGTTGATACCGGGAATGATCCGGGATCATAAGGACAAGCTCCGTCAGAGCCTCACTATGACCGCTATGCTGGCGAACGAATCCGCCCGAGGTAGCGCACTTCCGCAGATGGAAGCCCAATCATAGGTGTTACCCCGCAACGCGGTTATCACCACCGGCAATTGCCCGCTTGAACTTGCCAGCACGGATCTTGCGCAGTTCAGTTCCTGCACGGCTTACCGTGCAGGAACTTGCTTGTCCGACGATATCTAATCTACTTGGGAAGCTGGCGCGCCTCTCCCGGCTAAACCGCCAAGCCATTCTGCTGCGCAAGCTCCTTCAGAGACACTTGCGGTCTCGCACCGATGTGCTGAATGATCTCGGCGGCAGCCAGCGCACCCAGCTTGCCGGCGGTCTGGTAGGGCAGTTCGCGGGCGAGGCCAAACAGGAAGCCAGCCGCGAAGAGATCGCCGGCGCCGGTGGTGTCCGTGACCTCTGCCACCATCGAGGCCGGGACCGCGACAAGCTCTGTCTGCGACGCCACTACACAGCCTTTCTCACTGCGGGTGACCACGCCAAGATTGACGTCGTTGCGCAATTGCTTGATCGCGGCGTCGAAATCGGACGTCGCGTAGAGCGAATGCAGTTCGGACTCGTTGGCGAACACGATGTCGACCGTTCCGCTGCGCATCAGTGAGAGAAATTCGTCGCGAAAGCGATCGACGCAAAAGGCATCCGACAGCGTCAGCGCGACTTTTCGCCGCGCGTCATGGGCGATCTTGGCCGCCTTGACAAAGGCGTCCTTTGCATCCTTCGGGTCCCAGAGATACCCCTCGAGATAAACGATGCGGGAGGCGGCAATCTCGGCCGGGTCAATGTCGGCAGGCGACAGATCCTGCGCTGCACCCAGATAAGTGTTCATGGTGCGCTCGCCGTCCGGCGTCACCAGGATGTAAGAGCAGCCGGTCGCAGGACCTTCCACGGCGGGTTTGGTATCGAAAGCAACCCCGGCGGCGCGGATGTCGTGTGCATAGAGCTTGCCGATCTGGTCGTTCTTGACCTTGCCGATATACGCCGCGCGAGCTCCAAAGCTCCCGATACCAACAATGGTGTTGGCCGCCGAGCCACCCGAGACTTCCGTGGCGGGCCCCATATCCTTGTAGATGGAAGCGGCTCGTGCCTCGTCAATCAGGGACATGCTGCCCTTGACCATGCCGTGCCTGGCCAAGAACGCCTCATCGGTCTTGACCAGCACGTCGAACAGCGCATTGCCGATGCCCAGAACGTCGTATTTCGCGTCAGTCATTTACCTTGATCCCGTTGCTCAATTGCGATTCCACGGAGAAATCCGCTTCTGCTCACCGCAAGACGACGGATGAACCGTCATCTAGCTTTCTGCTATTGTTGGAGCATGATCTCCGCGCCTGCGGCCAGCGCCTGCTGCGAGGCAAAGCCGCTACACATTTTCCCGGATCATGCCTAAAGACCTAAGCAGGTTCCGGAAAGTGTCCCACCTGCTTAGCTCGCGACCTATCACGATCGACCCTGCAGGAGCAAGCAACGAAGGTATTATGTCTTGATATGCTTCTTCACTCGAAAAGCCGCCGCTTCGCTCGAAAACGCTTTGGTGGTCTAGCTTCATGCTCCGCTCCTTTCTGACCGTCTCAACGGGAACGCTGGCCTCACGGCTGCTGGGGTTCGCACGCGACTCCCTGATTGCGGCTCTGCTCGGAACGGGCGTTGTTGCGGACGCGTTTCTGGTGGCGTTTCAGCTCGTCAATGTGGTGCGCCGGCTGCTCAGCGAAGGCGCGCTCAACGCCGCGCTGATCCCGGCCTGGCTGCGGCTGCGCGACACTGAGGGAGAACGGTCCGCGGCCGCGTTCGCAGGGCGGGTGCTCGGAACAATCAGCGTTGCGCTGCTCGCAGCATCCGTCGTCATTGGCCTGTTGATGCCGCTGATCCTCACGGTGCTCGCGCCGGGGTTCGTTGGCCAAGACAACGCGCATGGTTTCGACGCGCTTGCTCTCGCCATACAAAATGCGCGGCTGATGCTGCCTTATCTGGCCTTTGCGGGCCCGGTCACCGTGCTGATGGGACTCCTGAACGCGCAGGGGCGCTTTGCGCTGACTGCCTTTTCTCCACTGCTCTTCAACATCGCCCTGATCATCGCGATCGCAGCGCTCCTGCTGTGGCACATCGATGCCAGCCTCAGCGCCCGGGCGCTGGCGGCAACCGTCGGCATCGCCGGCCTCCTGCAACTCCTGATGCTGCTGTCGCGGCGCAGCGCGCGCCTCGCCACGCCACTGCGCGTTGCGTTTGACAAGCCAATGCGTACCTTCTTCGCCAAGGCCATTCCCGGCATGATTGCGAGTTCCGGCCCGCAATGGCTGATGGTAGCCGGCGCAATCATCGCCTCCACCGCACCGTCCGCCGTCTCCTGGCTCTACTTCGCCAACCGGCTGATCGAATTGCCGCTCGGCATTGTCGGCGTCGCCATGGGCGCCGTGCTGGTGCCGGAGCTGACGCGGACGTTCGGCACTGGCGACCGAAGTGCGGCGGCGCATGCCCAATCGCGTGCGCTCGAACTCGCGACAGGGCTCGCATTGCCCGCAACGCTGGGCCTGATCGCGCTGGCCGAGCCGATCGTGCGGCTGTTGTTCGAACATGGCGCGTTCACCGCAAGCGATACCACATCCACCGCGCAGGCACTGGTGTGGCTCGCGCTGGGCTTGCCGGCCCATGTCCTGATCAAGGCGCTGTCTCCGGCTTTCTATGCGCGTAGCGACACGACGACTCCGTTAGTGGCTACCGCCAAAGGCTTTGTGGTCGCGGTCGTGCTCGCCGTCCTGCTCAATCACTTTTTCGGCGCGTCCGGCATCGCCACGGGCATCGCTTGCGGAGCCTGGAGCAGCGCTCTCTCGCTGATCAGGCGGGGCGCCATCGAATTCGGCTTCTCGATCGACGGTGCGGCTCGGCGGCGGCTGCCGCGAATCGTGCTCGCCTCGCTTGCCATGGGGGGCTTGCTATGGCTGACGACCGGTCTCGCTCCCACGGGCACCCACAGGCTGCTCGCGCTTGTCGTGCTCGGCGCCCAAATCGCGGGCGGAATTGCGGCTTACGCCCTGGCCCTGCAACTCCTCGGCGTCGCCTCCTGGCGGGAGGCCGTTAACGCCATCAAGCGGCCGACGCGGCGCGCCTGAAGCTTTACGAATTGCACTTGACGACACACCGCCACTGTTGGAAACGACGGCCCGACGACCTGAGCAGGAATCCAACGCGTCCTTGCTCAGGTTCTTTGGTTTTTGCATCATTTCCGAAAACCGGTGCGCGTTTTTCGGAAATGATGCTTAGCGGGAAAGCTTGCCATGGCATTTGTTGAACAGGTCTTTTCGGGCGTCCAGCCGACGGGCAATTTGCACCTCGGCAACTATCTCGGCGCGATCGTCAACTTCGTGAAGCTGCAGGAGACGCACAACTGCATCTATTGCGTCGTCGACCTTCATGCGATCACGCCGGCCGTGGAGATCTGGGGCGGCCCGGCGGAGCTGGCACGCAATATCCGCGAAGTGACCGCGGCTTTCATTGCGAGCGGCATCGATCCGAAGAAGCAGATCATCTTCAACCAGAGCCAGG
>JGI24705J35276_12238139_pt1 | contig 16489 bp, 5 predicted proteins | sample TergutNt197P4_FD_35276 | JGI IMG/M metagenome (IMG submission 35276) | reverse complement strand
GGCGCTAAATATAAAACATGGGAAGAACTCCTTCCTCTTTACGAAGAAGAATTGACCAAGTTTCAAAAGAATGTCGATTTTCTAAAAAAACATGAAGATACAGGCAAGCTTCAGCCGGAGTTATTACAACCGGCTGACGTGAACATAATTGGCGATTCCATTACACAATATACATTAGCTAAAGGCGAAAAAGTTTTTTCCGACGAAAAGTATGGCATTGGTAATTTTTCGGAAGAATTGAAAAATCTAAAGCCGATTCGTTTTCCATTGAGCGCACAACTCAAAACCGGGACGACACTCACATTTGAAGCCTCAAAACCGGTTCAACTTTTAATCGGTTATCTCAATTCGGAACGAAAAGACTTTGCCAAAGCGCCGGCGCTGGAAACTAATGCAAGCGCTAATCAATACGGACAAGCGGATGTGAAAATCGTGAATGCGCTGGAAATTCCTCAACGGGGCTCTGTGAATATCCATTCCTACACTTTTCCGGCAGGAAAGAACACGATAAATCTCGGAAAAGGCGGTTTATTGGTTTTGGGTTTTATCGACGCCAATCAGACAATTCAGCCACACAATGGCGGCATTGGTAACGAAGATATGGGCAGCAAAGTGGACTGGTTATTTTATTAATTATGATTGACTCATCCGAAATTAGTGTAACGAAATTTTTGCTATTCATCACCGGCTGCATTGCTTCAACATTTTTTGTATCCGCTCAAAAACCTGTGCCGCAAGACGTCATGCAAAAGATATACGACGAAGTAAAAACGCCTTACAAATATGGATTGGTTGTAGCTCCTTCCGACAATGTTCATAAAACAGATTGTCCGACAGCATTCCGGAAAAACGGCAAATGGTATATGTCTTACCTCGTTTATAACGGAAAATCAGGCAAAGATGGTCGTGGTTATGAAACCTGGCTGGCGGAAAGCGATGACTTGCTCCATTGGAATACGCTGGGCAAGATTTTGCCGTTTCCTGAACCCGATTCCGGACGATGGGATGAAAACCAGCGAGCAGGCTATATCGCTCTGATTGATTATCAATGGGAAGGAACATACCAAGCGCAAAAATTTGATGGCAAATATTGGCTTTCCTATTTTGGAGGAACCGGTCAAGGATACGAGCAGGGAAGATTGGAAGAAAGCATCGCCTATACTGCGGAAGACATTACGAAAGCGCACGAATGGAAAACGTTGGGCAAACCGGTTCTGTCTCCTTTGGATAAAGATGCCGGCTGGTGGGAAAGTATCACGCAATACAAATCATTCGTACTGTGGGATAAAAAGAAAACACTTGGATATCCGTTTGTTATGTATTACAATGCCGGAGGAATAAATCCAACAAACAATGTCAAAGCCGAACGCATCGGCATTGCCTTTTCCGACGATATGCTGCATTGGAAACGTTACGAAGACAATCCGGTAGTTAATCACGAACAGGGAATTACAGGCGATGGGGTTATTCAAAAAATGGGCGACTTGTATGTGATGTTTTACTTTGGCGCTTTTCACAAAAATCGTTCCTATAAAGCATTTAACACTTTCGCTTGTTCGTATGATTTACTCAATTGGACGGACTGGAAGGGTGATGATTTGATTTTTCCGTCTGAAAAATATGACAATCTGTTTGCTCATAAGTCTTGTGTTATCAAATGGAACGGTGTCGTTTATCATTTTTATTGCGCAGTAGATGAAGATAACCAGCGAGGAATAGCTGTCGCTACCTCTAAAGATTTAGGCAAAAGCTTGCTTCGCTTTCCAAATCCCGATAAAGAAACTTTTCGAAATGAAATATCCTTGAATGAAGGCTGGAAAACAGTTGCCAATGATTCGGATAAGAATGCATACGCCGGCTTTGAGGCTACGGACTACAATGATAATCATTGGGAAACTGTCGATATTCCTCACAATTGGGATAAATACGAAGGCGATCGCCGGTTGAAACATGGCAATCGGCATGGAACGGCTTGGTATCGAAAAACTTTTCTCGTTGACAATCAAGGTGCAGACAAACGTTATTTCCTTTTTTTCGAAGGAGTTGGCTCGTATGCTACGGTTTATCTCAATGGGTTACAGGCGGGTTATCATGCCGGTGGGCGAACCTCTTTTACAATTGACATTACGGATAAAATCCGTTTTGGAAAGAATAATATTCTGGCAGTCAAAGCTGAGCATCCACCGATGATTACCGATTTGCCCTGGGTTTGCGGAGGCTGTTCGTCGGAAACCGGTTTTTCGGAAGGTTCGCAGCCGATGGGAATCTTTCGTCCGGTCACATTAATCGTATCAAACGACGTTCGCGTAGAACCTTTTGGCGTTCACGCCTGGAATCCCGTACCTGTTTTTCAAGGAAAAGATACGTTGTTTACTTTAAACATTCATACTGAAATAAAAAATTACAGCTTGAAAGAACGCCATTTGGAAATTATTCAGAAACTAACGGATAAAAACGGTGCGCAAGTTGAACAAATTTCCGACACTATTCTGCTGAATCCTGATGAAACAAAAATTATTCGGCAACAAAGTAAATCTCTTACTAATCCGCATTTATGGGATACGGAAAATCCTTATCTCTATAAATTAATTACGATGATTAAGGAAAATGGAAAAGTCATTGACCGGGAAACAACACCTTACGGTTTTCGGTGGATATCTTTTCCCAAATCGCGGAATGATGGAGACGGACGCTTTTTCATAAACGGTAAACCGCTTTTTATCAATGGAGTAGCCGAATATGAACATTTATTGGGACAAAGCCATGCTTTTTCCGAAGAGCAAATCCTTTCGCGCGTCAATCAGATAAAAGCAGCCGGATTTAATGCTTTTCGCGATGCGCATCAGCCGCATAATTTATTGTATCAGCAGCAATGGGATAAGTTGGGTATATTATTCTGGGCACAATTCTCAGCGCATATATGGTACGATACACCTGAGTTTCGCACTAATTTCAAAAATAATTTAAGGGAATGGATTAAAGAAAGACGAAACGACTCTTCGGTTATCCTGTGGGGCTTACAGAATGAAAGTGCATTACCCGAAGAATTTGCCCGTGAATGTACGGAAATCATTCACGAAATGGATCCGACTTCTCCTTCGCAACGATTGGTAACCACTTGCAACGGAGGAACAGGAACCGATTGGAATGTCGTTCAAAACTGGTCGGGAACTTATGGAGGAAATCCCGATAACTATGCGAAAGAATTAAGCCGTCCCGAACAGCTATTGAATGGCGAATACGGTGCATGGCGCAGTATCGGTTTACATACCGACAATGCTGACGGAAAAATTCCGGGCGCAAATACGGAAACCTGTATGTGCAATCTTCTGGAAAAGAAAATCCGTTTGGCAGAACAGGTTAAAGATAGCGTATGCGGTCAATTTCAATGGATTTATTCTTCGCATGATAATCCCGGAAGAATAAATCAGAATGAAGAAGGCGTTCGCGACATCGATCGTATAGGACCGTTCAATTACAAAGGATTAGTAACTCCTTGGGAAGAACCGGTAGATGCTTATTATATGTACCGCGCCAATTATGTTTCCGCTCGAACAGCGCCAATGGTATATATCGTTTCCCACACATGGAACAATCGGTGGACGGAACCGGGTATAAAAAACAACATCATTGTCTATTCCGATTGCGACGAAGTTGAATTGTTTAACGATGTGAACTCCGTTTCATTGGGCAAACGTACACGAAATGGCATAGGCACACATTTTCAATGGGATAGCGTTAATATTCGTTACAATGTCCTGTATGCCGTTGGTTACGTGAATGGCGAAGCGGTAGCCAAAGATTGCATCATCATGGATAATCTCCCTCGTTCGCCGAAATTTGAAGATCTGTATCAGGATGTAACCAATGCAACCGCGCCTGCAAAGAATTATCACTATATTTATCGCTTCAATTGCGGCGGTGAAGAATATACGGACGAAAACGGTAATGTATGGTCTGCCGATAATAAGAAGCAAGCAGGCAATTATTTCGGCTCGCTTTCCTGGGCGGACGCGTATGATTATTTGCCGGCATTTCTTGGTTCTCAGCGACAAACCAATGACCCGATTGCCGGAACAAAAGATTGGAAATTGTTTCAAACTTTCCGCTACGGACGAGACCGGTTGAAGTTCCAATTTCCATTGCCCGACGGCGAATATCTTATCGACTTATATTTCATCGAACCCTGGTGGGGAACAGGCGGCGGTATGAATTGCGAAGGCTTTCGCATCTTCGATGTAGCCATATCAGGAGATACGGTATTGAAAAATTTGGATATCTGGAAAGAAGCAGGGCACGACCGGCTATTGAAAAAGACCGTTAAAGGTTTTGTCCGGAACGGATTACTGGAAGTATCTTTTCCGAAGATAGCCGCCGGACAGGTGATTATTTCTGCAATTGCTATCGCTTCGGAAAAATTAGGTATTGAATCGGCGGCGCCTTCTCCGGTTTTTATTCCGAAAACGAACGCGCCGGAAGAGTCTGAAATACGACCGGCAATTGCTTATACAAATGCCGTGATTGCTCCAAACAGTATTTCGTATGAAATCGCTCCGGGATTAGCAGGAGTTTATGCCTTGCGCTTCAAATATATGAATACAGGTAAAGCGCCGGTAAATACCCATATTCAAATACTCTCGTCCGACAACAGGGTAATGCGTGAAGATACAATACAATTTCCGCCTACTCCCGGCAAAAAATGGCGTATTCTCAACACTACTACCGGAGCATATATTAACGCGGGACATTACAGGGTAATTCTTGAATGTGAAAATATAATGGATTTGAAATTTGATAATTTGGAAATACAATGAAGTAAATGATGTATATTAATTTAAGGAATAAAAAGTAAATAATATATAAGAGATTGGATATAAATATGAAAATAATTTCAATGCTACATTCCATAGGGATGTATCGCTCGGTAGAAAGGAATTCGGCATCACAAAAATGGCATCCCGTCAGGGATGCATCCTTAACAGGATGCAAAGGAGAGACATCCGAAAATTTTCTACCGAGCGATGTATTCCTAACGGAATACGGCTACAAGCTGTTTATTTTATATTTCATATTATTATTTATTCTATCATTTCCCGTTTCAGCCCAATACAATAAACCCGATTGGGAAAACCAGTCGGTATTGGAAATTAACAGGGAAGCCGCTCATGCCGATTTTATTCCTTTTGCAGACGAGAAACAAGCTTTGGACGAAAATCGGGAAAAGCCGCCATGGTTTCTTTCCTTAAATGGCAACTGGAAATTTCATTGGGTTCCGCGTTCGGACGAACGACCTGTTGATTTTTACAAAACGGATTTTAACGACTCCGCTTGGAAAACAATTCCTGTACCTTCCAATTGGGAAATGCAGGGTTATGGCACACCCATTTATGTCAGTTCAGGTTATCCTTTCCGTATTGACCCGCCGCGTGTGACTTCAGAACCTCCTGCCGATTATACGGCATTCAATGAACGAAATCCGGCAGGTTCTTACCGCTACGTATTTGAACTTCCTCCATCGTGGAATAATCGCCGGGTATTTATTCATTTTTCAGGCGTACAAAGCGCTTTTTATCTTTGGATAAATGGGGAAAAAGTTGGATATAGTCAAGGAAGCATGGAGCCTTCCGAATTTGATATTACAGATTATATTCATAAAGGCAATAATCAAATAGCAGTAGAAGTATATCGTTGGTGCGACGGTAGTTATCTCGAAGATCAGGACATGTGGCGAATGAGCGGCATACAGCGGGAAGTTTTCCTGTATTCCACAGCCGCTGCCCGAATTTCCGATTTTGCTGTACGGACAGTATTAGATAGCAGTTATGTCAATGCCCAATTGAAAATCAATATAGAATTAAAATCCGAACAGAAAGATAATTTGAAAGGATGGCAAATTGTAGCGCAACTGTACGATTCCCAAAATAAACCTGTTTTTGAGAATCCATTGACGCAAGACGCTTTACCTGTTTTAGACGCAGCTTATAAAGCTGCTGTTCTGAACGATCGCACCCCTCAGCGCGGCATGCCGAAATTTGCGTGGTTGGAAACGACCGTAAAAAATCCTTTGAAATGGACTGCCGAAACGCCTAATCTTTATACATTGGTTTTAAGTCTTAAAAATACCAAAAACGAAACGGTTGAATCGGTTGCCTGCAAAGTCGGCTTTCGAAGTATAGAAATTAAAGACGGACAACTGCTGATAAATGGAAACCCGGTACGCTTGCGGGGCGTGAACCGGCACGAACATGACCCTGCCACCGGTAAAGTTATTTCTTACGAACGGATGGTTCAGGATATCACTTTAATGAAACAGGCTAATATCAACGCCGTGCGTACTTGCCATTATCCGAATAATACGCAATGGTATGATTTGTGCGACCGGTACGGACTGTATGTGATAGACGAAGCTGATATTGAAGAACATGGACTGCGTGGAAAGTTGGCAAGCGATCCTGCCTGGACTGCCGCTTTTTTAGACCGTGCAATCCGAATGGCGGAACGAGATAAAAATCACCCCTCGATTATCTTTTGGTCAATGGGAAACGAAGCGGGCTATGGCGTGAATTTTGCCGCAATATCTGCCTGGCTCAAAACATTCGATCCGACTCGTTTCATTCATTACGAAGGCGCACAGGATTTTCCAAAAGATCCGCCAACAGTCGATGTCATCAGCCGTTTTTATCCACGAACGATGGATGAATACCTTAATCCGGATATTTCCGAAAACTCGGATAAGGAACGTCCTGAAAATGCCCGATGGGAACGCTTGTTAAGCATTGCCGAAAATCCGGTGGACAATCGTCCTGTACTTACTGCCGAGTATGCTCATGCTATGGGCAACGCCGTTGGCAATTTGAAAGAATATTGGGAAGAAATTTATTCCAACAAGCGAATGTTGGGTGGTTTCATCTGGGAGTGGGCAGATGAAGGTTTGTATAAAACCTCTCCTGATGGTGTTAGATATATGGCTTACGGCGGCGATTTCGGAGATAAGCCCAATCTCGGGGCATTTTGTATCAAAGGAATTGTTTCTGCAGACCGGCAAACGACGCCCAAGTATTTTGAGGTAAAGAAAGTCTATCAACCGGTTAAAGTGGAGTTAGGTGAAAAAATAAATTGGACAGCTCAAACAAAAAATAATCAAGCGGCAAGACAGGAAATTATACTCGCAATTACAAACCGTAATGATTTTATTAATTTGAATGAATACGAAATCCGTTGGGAATTAAGCGAAGCGGGAAGAATCGTTGAAAAGGGAATTTTGCCTGAGTGCGATATTCCTGCAGGTGAAACTAAAAACATTACTGTTTACCCGAAATGGGAAATCGGAGGCGATGAATATTTTTTAAATGTCAGTTTTCATCTAAAAGAAAAAACGCTTTGGGCTGATAAAGGTTTTGAAGTTGGCTTTGAACAAATAAAATTGAAAGACGATACTTCCATTAAGGTTCCAAACGATAGCTGGGGAACATTTAAGCAAATAGTTGAAAAAGATGATTCTATTGAAATTTACGGAGATACATTTTCGGCAGTTTTCGATAAGAAACTCGGCAGTTTGACATCGCTAAAATATGGTGATAAAGAAATGCTGGTTTCCGGTCCGGTTTTTCAAGGATACCGGGCGCCGACCGACAACGACAAGGGCTTCGGAAACTGGTTGGCAAAAGACTGGAAAGCGAATGGTCTGGATAGTTTGAAACGCAAAGTTATTCAGTGTGATATGAAAGTTGTTTATTTCAATGACATACTAAAAAAAGCCGGCGGTGTGGCAATAAAAGTTATTACAGAAAATGCTGCAAAAAAAGGTAAAATTATTCACGAATGCGCTTATGTTATCAGAGGAAATGGGGCAATAGAAATTTATAATACTTTTACCCCTGAAGGAGAACTGCCTGAATTGCCTCGTCTGGGTATCCGTATGGCATTAGCAGGTGATTTGGAACAGATGCAGTGGTATGGAAACGGTCCTTACGAAAATTACAGCGACAGAAAAACAAGCTGTCCGGTAGGGATTTATACAAGTACTGTAACAGACCGGTACGTTCCTTATCCGCATCCACAGGAAACCGGAAATAAAGAAGGCATTCGCTGGTTGGAACTTACCAATGCGGAAGGCGAAGGAATCATGTTCACCTGTGATTCCGGCACCATGTCGGGTTCGGCGCTTCATTTCACAGCCGAAGATTTGGATACGGCTACCCATGCCTATATGTTGAAGCCGCGTAAAGAAGTCATTCTTTCGTTGGATGCAATCATGTTGGGATTGGGAAACAGCAGTTGCGGTCCGGGTGTATTGAAAAAATACGCTATTGAGAAAAAACCATATAGTTTGGGATTTTGGATAACTCCTATTAAAAAATAGAATATGAAAATGCTAACAAATCAGCTCTTGCCTGTCGAAATCGTGTTTCATGCATCGTGGTGGCATAAACACACAGGAATTACCTTCGACGAAGATTTTTTCTATCATCCGCTCAAACGGGTAGAAAGTGAACGACGAATGGAAAAAGAATTATACGAACGGTTTGGCGAGTTTGGTCTTGGCAAGGATTACGACAAAGATTTACCTGTTATCGGCGCAGTTCACAATGCTGCGGGATATATTCTTTCCGAGATGCTTGGATGTGAAATTCGTTATTCGGACGATAAGTCTCCGCAGGTTATTTGCGCCAAAAGGGAAGATTTTGGCATTGATGTCGAAAACGCCATGCATACCCTTCCCATGAAACGGCTGAATCAACTGATTGAAGCCCTGAAAGGGCGGTACGGATACGTTTGCGGCGACATCAATTGGGGTGGCGTACTCAATATTGCTCTTGATTTACGGGGTGATGCCATGTTAACTGATATGATGCTTTATCCGGAAGAATCCGGCAACTATTTTCGAGACATTGCTTCTGTTATCGAAAAATTTATCCGGTATATTTATGCACAAACAGGCACAACATCCGTTTCGGTAAATCGTATCGTGAAACATCTTCAACCTGCTGTCTTCTTACATTCCGAATGTACGCACACTATGATTTCGGAAGATTTATATGAAACATTTCTGTTACCGGTCGATTTAAAATGGAGCGAAACCCTGTCTCCTTTCGGAATACATTATTGCGGTTCTGACCCGCATCGGTATGCCAATGAATTTGCTAAAATTCCCAATCTTGCTTTTTTAGATGTAGGGTGGGGTGGCAATGTGAAACTGTTACGTGAAAAATTGCCGCATACATTCTTTTCCATCCGTTTAGATCCTGTAACAATTAACAATTTGAGTGATAATCAGTTGAAAAATATTATCTGTGATTTGGTAAATGATTCGGCAAATCCAATGCTTACAGGTGTTTGCTGTATAAATATGGACGGAAATACCGATGATTCGAAAATAAGAACAATCTACAGGACAGTGGAAGACTGTCGAAAACGAGTTAAACATTAAGTAAAATATATAATTATGAAACGGATTTATTTGACATTGTTTGTTGGTTTGTTTATAGCATCTATTTATGCACAAACGACAGAAATACAATATCTTTCCGGAAAAGGTTACGACGACGCCGTTCAATGGGAATTTTTCTGTACCGGCGGACGAAACAGCGGCAAATGGACAACCATTCCTGTGCCTTCTTGCTGGGAATTACAAGGTTTCGGAACCTATCAATATGGAATGCCTTTTTATGGCAAAGCCGATCCTCCGGGTATTGCCGATGAACAAGGAAAATACAAATATAAATTCAAACTTCCCCAAGCTTATGAAGGACGAATCATCCGTATTGTGTTTGACGGTGTTATGACTGATTGTACAGCTACAATCAATCAAAGAACTTGCGTCAAATTACATCAGGGGGCTTTTTATCGTTTCAAAAGCGATATTACTGATAAGGTATTTTTCGGCGATAAAGAAAATGTATTGGAAGTAACGGTTAGTAAAGAATCGTCAAATCCGAGTGTAAATTTAGCTGAACGGCGAGCCGATTATTGGAATTTTGGCGGCATCTTTCGTCCGGTGTTCATAGAAGCTCTACCTCTGCAATTTATTGACAGAACTGCTATTTCCGCAAAAGCCGACGGACGTTTTCAAGCCGGTGTGTATTTAGGTTCGGCAATACCGCAAGGCGCTTCCGTTTCCGTGGAGTTTACGGATATGAATGGGAAAAGCGTCGGTCAAAAAGAAACTTTCCCGGTTGCTGAAGGTTCGGATCATGTATTCATTCAAACCAAGTTAGATAATATAAAAACATGGACTGCCGAAACGCCGAATCTCTATTATGCTATTTTCTCTTTGATAGATAACAGCCAAATTCAGCACATAGTCAAGGAACGCTTTGGCTTTCGTACCATTGAAGTACGTCCGGGCGACGGATTGTATATCAATGGACAAAAAGTGATGGTGAAAGGAATTTGCCGTCATAGTTTCCGTCCGGAATCAGGCAGAACATTGAACAGGCAGACCAATTTCGACGACGTCAGGCTGATTAAGGAAATGAACATGAATGCTGTTCGTATGTCGCATTATCCGCCAGATGCCGATTTTCTGGACGCTTGCGACGAACTCGGCTTGTATGTAATGGATGAATTAGCGGGATGGCATGGTAAATACGACACTACTGTCGGCACGAAATTAGTCAGGGAAATGGTAACTCGAGATGTTAATCATCCGTCAATTACTTGGTGGTCGAATGGAAACGAAGGCGGACACAATCTCGATTTGGACGGCGAATTTGTTCAACTTGATCCGCAAAAACGTCCTGTTTTACACCCGCAAAAGAATTTCGGAGGCTTTGAAACCATGCACTACCGTTCTTACGGCGAAACTATGGAATACATGCGCAAGCCGGAAATATTTATGCCTACCGAATTTTTGCATGGCTTATACGATGGCGGTCTTGGAGCCGGATTGTATGATTATTGGGAAATCATGCGAAATAATCCGCGTTGTGCCGGTGGTTTTCTTTGGGCATTTTTAGATGAAGGCGTCGTCCGCACCGACCGGAATGGACAAATTGATAATCAAGGAAATTATGCGCCCGATGGAATTGTAGGTCCGCATCACGAAAAAGAAGGTAGCTTTTTCACTGTCAAGCAAGTATGGTCGCCTGTACAAATCATGACACAAGAATTACCTGTTGATTTCGATGGAACGCTATCCATAGAAAACCGTTACGATTTCATTAATTTGAAAGATTGCCGTTTCGTTTGGACGTTAAAGTCTTTTGAAAATCAAAAGGAAAAAATAATCCAAACCCGTGAAATCCAAAGTCCTGACATAGCGCCTCATGCTTCCGGTTTCGTAAAAATCAGTCTTCCTCAGGACTGGAGAAAAGAAGCCGACGCTTTATATCTTGCGGTTTATGACCCATTCGGCGCAGAATTGTGGACTTGGGATTGGGTATGGAAAAAGTCGGACAATTCGGTAGCTCTTTCAAAGGGCAAAGTAGCTCTTTCAACGGAAGAAAATGAAACGCAATTGAAGGTAAAAACAGGTAATACCGCGCTGATATTTAATAAGAAAACCGGATTAATGGAAAGTGTGGAGCAGAATGGCAAACCGGTATCTTTCGGCAATGGTCCGCGTTTCATTGCCGCCCGTCGCGGCGACCGTTCGATGGATATTTTTTATAATCATGACGACAAAGATGCCCGCAGTAAAGAACGAATTTATGAAGACATTTCAGGAGAAGACAAACTGACCGGATGGTCTTGTAAAGATTTGAAAGATAGCATTGTGATTGAAGCTGCCTATTCCGGGAACATGGATAAAGTTCGCTGGGTGATTACATCTACGGGAGATATCCGCATGGATTATGAATATCGCTACGATGGCACGGTAGAGTTGATGGGCATTCATTTCGATTATCCTGAAAATCAAGTCCTGTCTAAACAGTGGCTTGGGAAAGGTCCGTATCGTGTTTGGCAAAACCGTATGCAAGGAACCCAATGGGGCATTTGGGAAAATAAATATAACGACCCTGTACCGGGCGAAACTTACTTTTATCCGGAATTTAAAGGTTATTTCGCTGATTGGCAATGGCTTTCTCTGAAAACTACAGAAGCGACCATTACACTAAAAAATGACGAGGGAAACAATTTTATAGGTATTTATACGCCTCGTGACGGACGTGACGCCTTGCTATATACCTTGCCTGAAAGCGGAATTGCCTTGTTGAAAGTGATTCCTGCCGTAAGAAATAAGGTCAATGCTACCGATTTAATCGGACCCTCGTCACAAGCGAAGTGGGTGTATGGAATGCAGCAAGGAAGCGTTTATTTACAGTTTCAATAATTAAAACACATGGAAATCATGAGTATGTTAAAAGGCGAAGGGCAAAAGGCAAAAGGCAAAAGGAGTGACTTTCTTTCGCCTTTCGCCCTTCGCCTTTCGCCCTATAAATATCGTTTAATAATCTTTGCTTTATGTCTTGGATTGAATGTGTCAATACAGGCGCAATTGGTGAATACTTCAAACAGTCCTTACGCTCGGCTGTCCTGCGTCGGATTAGGTGATGTCAAATGGACGGAAGGATTTTGGGCGGAACGTTTCGCCGTTTGCAAAAACACAATGTCGCCTGAATTAATGAAAACCTACATGAATGAACATATATCTCATGCTTTCGAGAACTTCAAAATAGCCGCACAACTTGATACCGGGTCACATGTCGGACCTCCTTTTCACGATGGAGATTTCTATAAAGCATTTGAATCTTTGGCAAGTTTGTATGCCATGACCGGAGATAAAAATTTGGACAAACAGATGGACAGTATAATCGCTGTCATTGCTCGTTCACAACTCGAAGACGGATACATTCATACGCCTGTAGTCATCGAAGAAAGAAAACAATCGAATCAAACGCAGGCTTTCGCCGACCGAATGAATTTTGAAACTTATAATATGGGACATCTGATGACCGCCGCTTGTATTCATTTTCGTGCAACAGGAAAAAGAAGTCTGTTAGATGTAGCAATAAAAGCAACCGATTATTTATACGGATTTTACAAACAAGCTTCGCCCGAATTGGCAAGAAGTGCGGTTTGTCCTTCCCATTACATGGGCGTAGTGGAAATGTACCGAACAACTCGTGACCCGCGTTATCTCGAACTTGCGAAAAAACTGATCGACATACGGAGTATGATGAAAGACGGAACGGACGACAATCAGGATCGCATTCCTTTCCGGCAGCAAACCCAAGCGATGGGACATGCCGTCCGTGCAAATTATCTTTATGCGGGAGTTGCCGATGTGTATGCCGAAACCGGCGATACCACACTGCTTCGTCCGCTAAACCTGATTTGGGAGAATATGACGAATACAAAAATGTACATCACCGGAGCGTGCGGCGCTTTGTACGACGGAGTTTCACCGGATGGAACTTCATACAAACCGCATGATATACAGGAAGTGCATCAGGCATACGGACGGGATTTTCAATTGCCCAATAAAACAGCGCACAATGAAACTTGCGCTAATATAGGTAATCTGTTATGGAACTGGCGTATGTTTCTTTTGACCGGCAATGCAAAATATACCGACATCGTGGAACTGACGCTATATAACAGTATTTTATCGGGTGTAAGTTTAAATGGTAAAGATTTTCGTTATACCAATCCGCTTGCCGTATCCGACGACTTTCCGTATCAGTTGCGGTGGTCGAGTGAACGTGTTCCCTACATTGCGCTATCAAACTGTTGTCCACCCAATACCGTGCGTACTCTTTCCGAAGTGCAAAATTATGCGTACAGTCTGTCCAATGAAGGACTTTGGATAAATCTATATGGAGGAAACGAATTAAATACAACCTTGAAAGACGGAGGAAAAATCCGTTTGACACAAACAACCGATTATCCTTGGGATGGAAATATTGCTATCCGGTTTGACACAACTCCGGGAGAAGCCTTTTCCGTCTTTCTGCGCATACCGGGTTGGTGCGAAAACGCAAAACTAATGATAAACGGTAAGAAAGAACAACAAGAACTGCGTGCGGGAACTTATGCCGAACTCAATCGAAAATGGGACACGGGAGATAAAATTGAATTAGTGTTGCCGATGGAAATTAAATTGATGGAAACAAATCCTTTGGTGGAAGAAACGCGGAACCAGACAGCGGTAAAGCGAGGTCCGGTAGTCTATTGTTTGGAAAGTCCTGATATACCTGCAGGCAAATCCGTTTTTGACGTCGCATTACCGGTCGATATACGATTAAAAGCCAATGAGATGAATATAGGCGGTAGCCGCCTGACGTGCTTGGAAGGAACAGCAAAAACAAGTGAAAAAAGCGATTGGAAACATGCCTTGTACAAAGAAATGCGACCAGCGAATATATCAACGCCTATTCGTTTGATTCCGTATTACGCTTGGGGTAACCGGGGAAAATCCGAAATGACGGTTTGGATGAATGTTGTAAGATGACAAAGATGAATAATATGAATGCCCTAACGGGCAAAATAAATAAACTCAAATATCTTATAATTATCAGTCTTTGCCTGATAAGCTATTCATTGCCGGCTCAGCAACTCGAACGACTATGGCAAACCCCTCCCGAAGAAAGTCGTCCGTGGGTTTACTGGTATTGGATGCAGGGAGCCGTTTCAAAAGAAGGGATTACTGCCGATTTGGAAGCTATGAAAGAGGCGGAAATCGACGGAGCTTATCTGATGACAATTAAAGGCGTCCCTGAAAAACCTTTTATAACTCCGGAAGTGGAACAACTTTCTCCTCTATGGTGGGAAATGGTTGCGTACGCTTTCAAGGAAGCTGATCGATTACAATTAAAGCTTGGTTTTCACGTATGCGATGGTTTTGCTGTGGCGGGAGGTCCCTGGATTACGCCCGAATTATCCATGCAAAAAGTCGTCTGGAGTCAATTGAAGAATATACAGGGAGGGAAAAAACTTGATGTTTCGTTGCCGCAACCTGAAAATTACAAAGGATATTATGAAGATATTGCAGTGTATGCCTATCCTACTTTGCCCGGTGAAGGAATTGAAGACGCCCGTCCAATTGTTACTACCAATCAACCGGGTCAGAACGTACAATTTTTGGCGGATGTCAATAGCAAAGAAACTTTTCGGTGTGGAGATTCTTGCCGGATACAATTTGAATATAAAGAACCTTTTACTTGTCGTTCCCTGCAAATACAGCCGTCCGGAAGAGATTTTCAATCACAGCGTCTGACTATTGAAGCAAGTGATGATGGCGTACATTTTACCCGGATTACACAATTGGAACCTCCCAGGCAAGGCTGGCAAAACGATGATTTTCCGATGACTCATGCTATTCCGCCGGTTACTGCCCGCTATTTCCGTTTTCTGTACAACTTGCAGGGAACCGAACCTGGGTCGGAAGATATGGATGCCGCCAAGTGGAAACAGTCGTTGAAGATCAAATCTATTCGCTTATCTTCTGAAGCGCGTATTCATCAATACGAAGGAAAAAACGGATCGGTTTGGCGCGTAAGTCCTCGAACAACTGTGGAGCAAATTTCCGATTCGCTGTGTATTGATAAAAATCGTATGATTGATATTTCCAATTATATGGATAAATCCGGCGCCTTGCATTGGGATGCTCCCGCCGGCAATTGGACAATCCTGCGCATGGGACATGCTTCAACAGGATATACCAATGCAACCGGAGGCAAAGGCGCAGGTTTGGAATGTGACAAGTTCAATCCTGAAGCTATCCGGTTACAATTCGATTCTTGGTTTGGAAAAGCCTGGGAACTTGCTAAAAAAGAACAAGTATCCGATGTCCTGAAAATATTTCATATAGACAGTTGGGAATGTGGCAGCCAGAACTGGTCGCCCGTTTTCAGGGAAGAATTTCGTAAACGGCGAGGATATGATATTTATGATTACTTACCGGTGATGGCAGGGATTCCTGTTGAAAGCGCCGGATTTTCGGAAAAAGTACTCTATGATGTCCGCAATACCATTGAAGAACTTCTTACGGAGGTGTTTTACAAAACAATGCAACAGGAAGCGCATGAAAAAGGCTGTTTGTTTAGCGCCGAATCCGTAGCGCCGGTCACGACGAGCGACGGAATCGCTCATTATCGCTATACGGATATTCCTATGGGTGAATTTTGGCTGCAAAGCCCCACGCATGATAAGCCGAACGATATACAGGATGCTGTTTCCGGAGCGCATCTGTATGGGAAAAATATCGTGCAGGCAGAAGCATTTACCCAATTACGCGCTACTTTTACGGAATATCCGGAAATGCTGAAAATCTTGCAGGATAGAAATTATGCACTGGGAATCAATCGCTTAATTTATCATGTTTATGTTCAGAATCCATGGTTAGACAGGAAACCCGGTATGACGCTCGATGGCATCGGTCTGTATTTTCAACGCGACCAAACTTGGTGGAAGCAAGCAAAGGCATGGATTGACTACGCCCAACGTTGTCAGGCACTCTTGCAATTCGGACATCCGGTCGTAGATTTGGCTGTATTTACCGGCGACGAACTGCCGCGGCGGTCAATATTGCCCGATCGCTTAGTCC
>JGI24705J35276_12238140_pt1 | contig 16505 bp, 18 predicted proteins | sample TergutNt197P4_FD_35276 | JGI IMG/M metagenome (IMG submission 35276) | reverse complement strand
GTCCATAATGGTAGTCATAATCTCAGTCACAAGACTCACTCTTACATAAGTGTGGGTCCGTGTCTGGTCATTTCGGGGGCTGCATCACAGAGCAACTTCGCTGCAACGCCTTGCGACGTTGTTTGGTCTGCGTTCGATGGGGTGGATCAATCGCGAAGGCGTTCGCTCAACCCTCCAGCCAATCCTGCCGCACCTTGGCGTCGGCGTTGAATTCGCTCACCGTGCCCTCGAATACGATCCGGCCATGGCCCATGACGTAGAGTCGGTGGCTGATCTTGAGCGCGATCGTCAGCAAGCGTAACCCGGATAGAGTGCAGCGAAATCCGGGACCTTTCTTCTCACTCGCCAAACTTGGCACGATCCGTGCGAACGTCGCCGTCCCAATCCTCCGGCAGCAATCCGTCTTTAACATAGTGGTGAAACGAGTATGGCCAGTCCCTCACGCGCATGGCGATACCGTGTTTGACCGGGTTGAAATGAATGTAGTCTACGTGCCGCAGGAAATCCTTGCCATCGCGGATGGGTGTGCTCTCAGAATCGACGCTGCCACGCTGCCACAGCGTCCGCTACATAGCGGCGGTTACCGCAAAAACGACACGATAGATTGTGGCAGAAAAGAGTACCACTTCAACCGCAACAAACCCCGCAAGCGTAGACTTAATCAGTCCAGCCGACGGCTGGCTTGGTCTCGCACTAGGAAAAATCTGTTGAACACCAGCCACTAACTGATCATTAGAAAACATCGAAGAGGACAGTCTGCCAACAACTGGCATTATCGCAACGAAGACCTGAAATATTGTAAATACAAAGAGGTATGAGAATATACCCACTGGAGCGAATGGCTGGCCCCATTTGTTGAGACCAGGATATTGAATCGCTGGTGGCAATGAATAATGAAAATAGACATAAGCGGCGATGCCGATACTTGCGAGAGCGATCAGCGCGTTTACGGCGACCACCCATCTCTCAAATCGTCGCACATCCGGTCGAGCCAGGATGGCGGCCCATTCCTGGTCCATATTCGAGCAACCTATTTAGCAACCACCAAGACCGACTCACATCGTTCGCGCCAGAACGGACAAGGTGTTGTTGCTTATCAGCGCATTTGCCCTTGGCAATGCTCCGCTGCAAGCCGGAATGATTTTTGTGCGCGACCCGCGAATAATTTTGGCGCATGAAATATTGACCGTGGGTTGAAGCGCAGTCATGCAGTCTTGTTCGGCACCAGCGAGATCAGGAATGCCGAGATCGTAGCCCGGATAGAGCGGACCTTCCTTTGCCGCCCTCCAAGGTCGATGCAATTTGCTACGATGTCGCCGCTCTGATCGGCAATCAGTCCTGAAGCGGCCATGGCGTCTGTGCAGAGGCATGTCGGCTACGCGGATGCTTGGCGAGTGACAAGGAGGTCCCGGACTTTGCTTGCGCTCTATCCGGGCTACGCTCGGTGAAACAGCGTTGCCAAGTCAGACCTCCAGCCAATCTTGCCGAACCTTGGCGTCGGCGTTGAATTCGGCCACCGTGCCTTCGAATACGATCCGGCCATGGCCCATGACGTAGAGCCGGTGACTGATCTTGAGCGCGATCGTCAGCTTCTGTTCGACGAGCAGGATGGAAATGCCGCGATTGGCAATCTCCTCCAACAGCTTGCCGACAAGCTCGACCATCATTGGTGCAAGACCTTCTGTCGGCTCGTCGATCATCACCAGATCGGGATCGCCCATCAGTGTGCGGCACATCGTCAGCATCTGCTGCTCGCCGCCCGAGAGCACGCCTGCCATCGTCTCGGCGCGCTCTTCCAGCCGCGGAAATATCCCGAACATGTCCTGCATCGACCAGCGACCGGTCTGCTTGGCCGATTTCTGGCCGAGCGTGAGGTTCTGACGAACTGTTAGCGAGGGGAAGATATCCCGGTTCTCGGGAACATAGCCCAGGCCGAGCCGCGCGATCTGGTGCGGCTTCAGTCCCACCAGTTCCTCCTTCTTGAACCTGATCGAGCCGACCGGCGCGACATCGCCCATGATTGCCTTGATCGTGGTGGAGCGACCGACGCCGTTGCGACCGAGCAGCGAGACGATCTCGCCGGGGGCGATGTGGAAATTCACGCCGTGCAGGATATGGCTCTTGCCGTAATAGGCGTGCAGGTTAGCTACCTCAAGCAGCGCAGTCATGCGTGCGCCTCCTCGCCAAGATAGGCCTCCCGTACTGCCTGATTCGCACGGATCGCCTGCGGTGTGTCGGATGCGATGATCTGGCCATAGACGAGCACCGAGATTCGGTCGGCAAGCCCGAACACGACGCTCATGTCGTGCTCAACCATGATCAGGGTGCGGCCTGCAGACACTTTCCGGATCAAGGCGACAGCTTGCTCGGTTTCAGCGTGGCTCATCCCGGCGGTTGGCTCATCCAGCATGATGACATCAGCACCGCCGGCGATCGTGATTCCGATCTCGAGCGCGCGCTGTTCGGCATAGGCCAGGAAGCCGGCGGGAATATCGCTGCGCGCCGACAGTCCGATCAGCTCGATGATCTCGGCGGCGCGCTCGTTGACGTCCTTCAGGCGGTCGACAAAGCGCCAGAATGAATAGCGGTATCCGGCCGACCATAGGACCGCGCAGCGGACGTTCTCGTAAACCGAGAGCCTCGGGAAGATGTTGGTGACCTGGAAGCTTCGCGACAGCCCCCGGCGATTGATTTCGTATGGCTCCAGGCGGGTGATGTCGGCACCCTTGAGCTCGATCGCGCCCGAGGTCACCTTGAGACGTCCACTGATCAGGTGGAACATCGTGGACTTACCGGCGCCGTTTGGCCCGATGACGGCGTGACGTTCGCCCGGATTAACCGTGAGCGTCAGCCCCCGGATGATCTCAAGGGGGCCAAAACGTTTGCGAACGTCCTTGAGGGATAGGACAGGAGTCACGGTGCACCTTTTTTGCTCTTGTCGGTCATCGCGAGAACCCAGGCCTCGCTGACTCTTGGCCGGATCGCGCGAAGACCCAGGGCGCCCCCCAGAAACACGATCAATGCGGTCAGCCATGGCCAGAGGCTCCCGCCGTTCATCGGTATCCTGAATACGGTAAGCATGGGGCCGTTGCTCTGCGCGTCGACCAACATGTGGTGGGCAAGCTCGATCAGAAGGATGCTTCCGAGAAGGACGCCCAGCAGCGGGACGGCGGTCAAGGCGTAGACAGGAACCAGCCGGAAGATACGGCCCCCGCGCAGGAGCGGCCGGTGCAACGCGAGCAGGCCGGCAACGCCGCCGGGCACAAACATCACAACCAGGATGAACAGTAGGCCGAAATAGAGCATCCACGCCTTGGTGACGTCAGACAGCGATGTCTGCAGGAAGGTGATGAGCACGGCGCCGATGACTGGGCCGGCGAAATGACCGATGCCGCCAACGTAAGTCATGAGCAGGACCTGACCCGAGGTGGTCGCACCAATGGCTTGCGAGCTCATCTGCTCGAAATTGATCGCTAAGAGTGCGCCCGCGATCCCGGCGAAGACAGCCGACAGTACAAAGGCCTGGAAACGCACGCGCTGGGTGGAGTAGCCGATGAACTCGGCTCGCTCGGGATTATCTCGTACGGCGTTGCACATGCGGCCGAACGGCGTGCGCGTGATTGCGTACATCAGCCCGATGCAAACCAGGCACCAGAAGGCGATCAGGTAGTACACCTGAATTTGCGGTCCGAACTTGTAGCCAAAAAACGGCGCGAGCTTCACCCGGTTCGTTGCAATGCCTTCCTCGCCGCCGAAGAAGGATTGCAGGATCAGTGCGAAGGCGGCGACGAGTTCGCCAAGGCCGAGCGAGATCATGGAGAACACAGTGCCGGCGCGGCGGGTGGACACGGCGCCGAAGATGATCCCGAAGAACAATCCGGCTACGGCACCGACCAGCGGCACCGCGGGCAGCGGGATGGCGAGCTTGTTGCTCGCGATCAGGTTCATTGCATGTGCAGCGCAGAAGCCGGCAAGACCGTAATAGACCGCATGTCCGAACGACAACAGCCCGGTCTGGCCGAGCAGCATGTTGTAGGACAGCGCAAAGATGGTCATCACGCCCATGAGGCTCATCATGGTCAGCGCTGTACTAGAGGTGAACACGTAGGGCGCGACCACGAGCCAAGCCGCGAGTGCTGCGAATGCAAGAAGGAGTCGGATGCCTGCGGTCATGTTTCTCTCGTCCCGAACAATCCGGTGGGCTTGAGGATCAGAACCAGCACCAGCAGCAGATACGGCAGCACTGGGGCGATCTGGGCGAGTGGTGTGTGACCAAGTTCGCCGAACAGCGAGGCCGCGGTGGGGCCGATCATGTCGGCAAGCGAAACGTTGATGGCGACCGCGTATGTCTGGATCAACCCGATCAGCAGCGAAGCCACGAATGCGCCGCCGAGCGAGCCGAGGCCGCCGACGACGATGACGACGAACAGGATCGGTCCAAGCAGTGCCGCCATGGAGGGTTGGGTGACGAGCGCCGGTCCTGCGATCACGCCGGCAAGTCCAGCAAGACTCGCGCCGACGCCGAACACCATCATGAACACCCGGGGAACGTTATGGCCGAGCATGGCCACCATGTTCGGATGGGTGAGGGCCGCCCGGATGATGAGGCCGACGCGTGTCCGCTGCAGCACGATGACCAGGAAGACGAACATCGCGACAGCGGTCACCAGCATGAAGATGCGATAGGCGGGGTAGGTCGTGTCGAAAAGGCGAAACGCCACGAAATCAAGCGACGGCGGCACCCGATAATCTACCGGCGACGTGCCCCAGATCATGTTCACCAGTTCCTCGATCACAAAGGCGAGGCCGAAGGTGAACAGCAACTCGGCGACGTGGCCGAAGCGGTGGACCTGCCGCAGGCCGTAGCGCTCGATCAGGGCGCCGATGACGCCGACCAGAATGGGGGCAACGAAGAATCCCGGCCAGAAGCCGATGTGGCGCGAAATCTCGAAGCCGAAATAGGCGCCGATCATGTAGAAGCTGGCATGTGCGAAGTTCAGGACACCCATCATCGAGAAGATGAGCGTCAGCCCGCTTGCCATCATGAACAACAGCATGCCGTAGAGCACACCGTTCAGGGTCGAGAATGTGATGAGTTCGAGCATGGCGTGTCGGTGCGTTCGGCTGGAAAAGGGGATCATTCACCTTGTCCGAGGCCGACCGCGGCCGACCTCGGTCGAACCCGGACGATGCAAGATCGCCCGGGCCCGTTCGGGGAGGGATGATTATGGGCGCTCCATCTTGCAGGTTGTCGGCACCGTGGTGTCGGCGGCGGCAATCTTGCCTTTCACCGTCCAGCCCCAGCCCGTGCCTTCTTCATCAAATTTCTGGCCGGCAGCGAGCGGACCGAAGGAGCGCACGTACATATCCTGGAAGAACTGGTGGTCGTCCTTCCGCATGGTGCCCTGACCGCCATCGAATACATCGGCAGTCATACCTTCCAGCTTCAGCGCGACGGCCTTCGGGTCGGTGGAGTTGGCTTCCTTGACAGCCTTGGTGAACATCCGAAGTTCGTTGATGACCCGCGGATACCAGATGCTCAGGTCGTACTTCTTGCGAAATTCGACTTCCGCCGCCTGGGCTGCCTCGTTCGCAGTGTTGGAATTGCCTTCCACGATGTCATAGACCTTGTCGGCGAGGCCGGCCTGCTTGATCGCGGTCGGGCCGCCGATGCCGCCGGCATAATAGGTAAACCAGTTCGCCTGCAGCCCGGCATCGGCCGCGGCTTTCAAGAGCAGGGAGATGTCCTGGCCCCAGTTGCCGCTGATGACGGTATCTGCACCCGATGCTTTGATCTTGGCGATGTAGGGTGAGAAGTCCGTGACCTTGAGCAGCGGGTGCAACTCGTCGCCGACAATCTCAATGTCTGGCCGCTTGGCCTCGAGCATCTTGCGTGCGATCTTGCGCAGGTCCTGGCCGAACGAATAGTCTTGATTTATCAGGTAGATCTTCTTGATATTCGGTTGGCTCTTCACGTAATTGGTGATGGCCGCCATCTTGATGCCGGACGAGGCGTCCCAACGGAAATGCCAGAACGAGCATTTCTCGTTCGTCAGCGAGTCGTCGACGGCCGCGTAGTTGAAGTAAAGCACCTCCTTGCCGGGATTGCGCTCATTGTACTTGGTCACGAAGTCGGAAAGGGCTGCGGCTACCGATGAGCCGTTGCCTTGGGTGATGTAGCGCGCCCCGGCATCGATCGCTTTCTGAGCCTGCACGACCGATTCCTGAGGATTGGTCTTGTTGTCGAGCGGCAGAATCTCGAGCTTCTTGCCGAGCAGGCCGCCTTGCGCGTTGATTTGTTCGGCCAGCCATTGGAAGTGCTTCAGCCCGCCTTCGCCGACCGCTGCGCCGCCGCCGGAAAGCGGGTCGATGTAGCCCAGCTTTACCGTCTCTTGGGCTGTGGCGCCCCCCCACGTCAGGCTCGTTGCGACCGCGACCAGTATCGCCAATTTCTGCATTTGCCTTGATCCCCTGGATTCGTCTTCTTATCAACCCGAGGTTGGAACGTCAGTGGTGGTGTGTCAATCGTCTTCAGTCACAATCCCCACGGATCAATTCGCAGCGCCGTCGCTACACCGCATGTCATTCGCAATGCGGTTCGACGAAAGTGGTGCGGTTGCGGCGAGGCAGCCCGGAAGCCGCAAGCAGCGATCGTAACTGCGCGTTCACCAAACAGAAACGGTCCCCCGGTAAATTGTGCCGGGTGCTTGGGGGAGAAGATCGATGGTTTCGACCGTCGTCGCGCGTCGCTGCGCGATGTCCTTTTGTATGCTGACCGTCGCCGTTGGTATGGCGCGCTTTGTCACCGAGTCTCGTGCTGCGGGCGCCTTTGCCGTGGGCAAATGCGCCGCCTATGGCCAGGCTTATGATTATCCTTCCTTGGATGCAGCGCGCGTTGCCGCGCTGAAGCAGTGCAAGGGCGAATGCAAGGCGGTCACCATGAAGCGTGCCTGTGCCGCGTTCTCGGTCGACCTTACCAATCCTTGCGGCGCCCACGGCTACGCGGTGCGGCCAAAGATCTCAAGTTCGCTGAATGCCGCCACGCGCGAGTGCTACAAGTTCGGCGGCAAGGAATGCGTGATCCGCGCCTGGGCCTGCGACGCGAAGGGGTGAGCGCGCAACGACAGTTGGGGGCCCTACCGAGGGTCTCAGCATAGGCAGGCAACTCCATTATCTCACGGAGGAGCTGCGTCGTTAGCACGTGTGAGTCGCTGCAGAAACGTCAATAGTTTGTCGCCAGATAATCCACAATTCTGCCGACGTCCGCCTGATTGATCGGTGCGCCGTAGAGTTTGATCATCTTGGTGACCTCTGCCTGCCAGAAATCGTTCTTAAACTTTTCGCCGCGGGGTTGGGTCTTGATGTAATCCGCCGAATGACAGCCGCTGCAATTGGCTCGCACATTGTCCAGATTATTTCCGGGCGCGAGCGCCCCGGTCTCTTCGGGCAGCTTGTAGTTGACCGGCGCGGCAACGCTTGTGCAAATCATCGTTGCGAAAAGAAGAAGTGGCAAAAATCGCATCATGATCCTGCCTCAGGTTGCCGTAACCATCGTCGTTTCGATGACATTGCGCATATAGCCGGCGGGATTCCATGTGGCGGCGGCCGGCTGCGAGGCGCCGACGTTGTTGGTCGCGCGCACCTTCAGCGCATGGGATCCAGCGGGCAGCGTCACTGGAATGTGCCATTCTCTGAACGAGTATTTGCCGAGATCCTTGCCAAGTTTCGTTTGCCGCCACGTCTCGCCGCCGTCGATGGACAGCTCGACAGTCTTGATGCCGGTGCCTCCGTCGAACGCAAAGCCCTTGATCGTGATCGGACGGCCTGGATGGACCCGAGCGCCATTGGTCAAGCTCGTGATAAAAGAGCGCGTGTTGAACTTGTTGATCGGTATCGTCGCCTTCGGTGCGGTCCCGGGCTCTACGCACGCGCAATCATTGTCCGGGATGCGATAGGCCGTCTTCATCCAGAACCCGTCATAGACGCTGTCGATAACCGTGATCTCGTTGAGATGCTTGACCCAATAGGTACCGTAATAGCCAGGGACGATCAGACGCAGAGGAAAGCCGTTCAGAAACGGGAGAGGCGCGTCGTTCATTGCGTAGGCAAGCATGACCTCGCCATCTAGGGCATGATCGATATCGAGCGCCTTTACGAAGTCCGGCGTTGTGTCCATGACCGGACCATCCATCCCATTGAAGGTGACCTGGCGAGCGCCAGCCTGGATGCCGGCCTTGTCCAATACGTTCTTCAGTGGAACGCCGCGCCAGCGCGCGTTACCTACGGCGCCGTTGCCGAGCTGGCCACCCGCAACCCTTGGCTCGAAGAAGCCGCGGCTGTTGCCAGAGCATTGGTTGACCGCGACAATTTCGGTCGCGGGCATCTGGCGCAAATCGGCCAGCGACAGCGACAGCTCTCGGTCGACCTTGCCCTTTACCTGCAGGGAAAACTTGTCTGGATCCAGATCGTAGGGAATGCCGGCAAGATGATAACGTACGAAGAATGCATCATTCGGCGTGATCGGCCCCTCCGCATAGACCGAAAACGGCGTCTCAAGCTGCGGGGGGCGCGATGTCAGCCGGATCAGCGGCCGCTTCTGCGGATATTTTACCAGCGGCCGCTCGCCATTTTTAAACGGCAGCGCGATCGTTTTCGCGTGGGCCGCCGCGTGGTCGTAAAGGCCTGTGATCGCGGTGGCGGCTACGCCAAGGCCAACCGACCTTCGTGAGATGGCAGTCATCTATCGTCCCTCCCGATGAACCAACGGGCCATACGGAATTCTGGGCGACGAGCCTGATCAGGCAGTTCCCTTTTTCAGTGTTTGGGCCGGCCTCGATGCCACGGGAAAATCTGGCACCAGTGATAACCTTTGGCAATGGTCCAACAGTCTAGGTCGGGCAGGGCGCAGCGAAACCCGACGTTTCGAGTAGGCTGCATTTCACGATCTTTCCGAAATGATGACTTGAAAATGATGAGCACGCTTCGCTTTGCCATCCCGCGAAACTATCGCGCGAACGGGATATCGTTGTTGCGCAATCGTGTGCCTCGCGGGAAACCGTCTTGCCTTTCGGTCACCAGAGGCGACCCGTCGGGGACCCGGACGGCATAGGTAAGACGGCTCCAGAAGACATCCCACATGGGCGAACGCACGCCGGAGCGATAACCGTCATGCTCCGAAAGCGCCGTGTCGCGCCAGCGCTCTGCAATCTGCGGGCTGGCCAGCGCAAAAAACATGGTGTCGCCATCGGTGGCATCGATTGAGAGCAACATCTTGCCGCGCGCGGCCATGTGCTGTTCGAGCTCCTCGGTCGCCTTGGCATAGTTGTGCCAAACAAACTCGCGGTAGGCATTCAGCCGCTGGTCATTTGGCATCTCGAAGGAGCCATTGAGGATCGGGGTAAAGACCACGCTCGAGGCCGGCGGTAAAGTGGCCGGATCGAGCGCGCCGATGTCACGCCAGTGCCAAAGAATCTCGTTGGTATATTTGTCCTCAACCGAATGTAACTTGCCGCTATTATCGAGCAGGTTGACGGTACTTAGAAACAAGCGGGCCTGCGGAGGGGCATCGTCTGTCCCGCAGAAACCGATCGTTTCGTCGTCTTTCGGCGGATCCGCGACGAATTCCGCAACCTTTGCCATGATCGACGGATCGCTTTCGGAGAAGTCGCGGGCGAAGGCGACAACAGGATTCTCACGCGTCATGGACGGGTTCCTTGCGGGCTATGGTTCAATTGCCCCATCTACACGCATTACCCATCCTGCAAAACTCAACCCAATCGCACGGACCGCTTTTGACGCTTCTTCTTCACAGCTTGTGGCAGAGGGAGCGACCTTCTGATCTCGGCCGTTTCCCTGGCTTCCCGCAGGGCGCGAAGACGCTGCATGTTTTGACGGACCGCGATGGCCCGCCGCTGCACGTCCGCCATCGCTCGCGCGCCTTCTTCCTGGGCTAAACGCTGCCGCTCGGCGCGCAAGACATTTTTGGGAGTTGGTTCAACCGATTTCTTGTCGCTCATGCCTCCTCCGGATTCGCAATAGACGATGCCCGCTCAATCACAGGATCGAGCGGGCAGCACTGCCATTTCAGTACATCCGTGAAATGGTATGGTCGTTCAAACCAACGACAAATTCTCGGCACTTACCTTGCCGCGCATTTTGTCGGTCTTGATTTCGAACGAGACCTTCTGGCCCTCGGCGAGGCCGGAAAGGCCAGCCCGCTCAACAGCGCTGATGTGCACGAACACATCAGTTCCACCGTCGTTCGGCTGGATGAAGCCAAAGCCCTTCTGGCCATTGAACCACTTAACAGTACCTGTCGGCATATTTTCCTTCTCCAAAGCTCATTCGCGTGATGTCACGCGACTCGAATTCAACTGGTCGAATGTCTTCGGGAAGGAGCCAGCGGGCCCATTCAAAAGGCACAGCGGCTAATCGAACCTTTCGCATATATGCATCCTTGCACAGAGCACAAGGGCCGCAGGGCTCACGCGCCTTTCTTGCCTGCTATGGTCCCGGCTAAGCAGTCGGGGAGTGGTGTTCGTAGTTGCGCTCAAGCGCCTCATTTGCGACCATACTGTGATGACACTTTCGATCGCCGCAGAATTTGACCAGGATGAGAAAGTCATCCTGCTGAAGGTCGCCACAAACGACTTTGAGGTGAACGTGAGGCTTCGCGCAGATGAAGTGCCAACTGTCCGTCGTGCCGCTTCTACGTCTTGGCTCTTCGACTTTGCCTGCAATCATCTTGGAAATCGAACAGTCCCTCGTGGCCGGTAGCTCGTTGGTTGATGTTGTGGAACGGGCCGTTTCGACAGCATCAAAGTGCTAGAGGACAGCTATTGCAGGGCAACGCAACTACAAGACCCGATTTTCGTACTTGACCTCAAGGTCGAATGCGTCGCTAACCGCTCCACAAACGGAGGCGCTCTTGTTTGGTAATTTCCTGCGTCTTGCGGTCATGCTGACCGCTGCATTGTACGGTGCGGTCGCTCATGGGGCTGGCTCGGTGAAGTTTGAAAATGCTCTGGCGGCGTGCGTGGATATACGGCCGGGATTGCCTACCTCCGAGAACGGACAGTTTACGCTGCAAGTCACCTTGGACGTGAAGCGAATCATCGCGGAATGCGGGTGCAAATCCGCTGTTTCTTCTTATGCTTCATTCGCCCAACGCGATGGCTATCGCAGCTTTTTGCAGAGCGGTGTTTTGAGTCTCGGGCAGTCCGGCATGCGCACGCTGACCCTCGCCAGTGACAGTGAGTTGGTGGGTGGCGGGGACATCGTGTTGGTACTGGGCTGCGCCCTGCCGGACTGATTTCCGACAGCCAAGCTTGTGTTGATGTTGCCGCTTCGTCAGTCATGTGCGCGCGTGTTGAAAGCACGGATTGGCATCAGAAGGATGTGGCGTGCCCGACCCGCGTCATTCCGGGGCGCCCGTAAGGGCGAGCCTGGGATCCATAACCGCGATCGTCGGTGGGACATGCCGCTGTGGAGATTATCGCAATCCGGACTTTGCCGCTCCATCCATAATTCCGACGTGCAGTGTCGGGCGTTTCCGGCTTTCCGGGGAGGCGGGCTGGTGCGCCACCTCTTCCGCCTGTGGTCATAGATTCCGGGCTCGATGCTGCGCATCGCCCCGGAATGACCGTCGGCGCGGATAGCGCAGGCTAATCAGTAAGTAAAAACGCATCAAAAGAAGGGCCCGCCTCGCCTTGGCTAGGAGCGCGGCGGCGACCTGCCGGCTCGCGGCAAGAAGTGGACACAAGTTCAGTTGGCCATAATTGCTGGGACAGTTTCAGGCCATGCTGCAGTAATACACGCAAACGTTGCGCGAGTTGTAGGCGGCGGTCTGCACTACCGAGATATGGCAAAACGTGATCATTTTTCCGCTTCACGCAAAATGCGCCTAAAGTCCTGTGCGTGCTGTCGCCTGTATCTGAGATCAGCCTTGCCACACTGGCAGTAATATGATGCCGAATGATTCGCTCTGAGCACGCACTGGTTGCGTCTTTTTATGCCACTGTTGCGCCACAGTTACACCACATTTCACGACTCGGTGCTATGTGTAGTCCAGCGGCCAGCGCGGCCGGAGACACCAGACAGGACAAAAGAGATGGATAAGAAGTTGTTGTTTGTCACCGCGAGCCTCGTAGCTATTAGCGTGGCTGCTCCAGCAATGGCTGCCGATCTTGCTGCGAGGCCCTATACCAAGGCGCCTCCGATGGTTGCGCCGATTTACGATTGGAGCGGCTTCTACATTGGTATCAACGGCGGCGGCGGCTCCGATCGCAATTGCTGGTCTGAAGATGTGACGGTTAATGCGCTGATTGGGATCCCCGGGGATAATGGATGTCACAACGCGACTGGTGGCACGGTCGGTGGTCAGATCGGCTACCGTTGGCAGGCTGCCACTTGGGTGTTCGGCCTTGAGGCGCAGGGCAACTGGGCTGACTTCTCCGGAAGCCATGATCCGCTGGCTGACACCATTTTCAGAGGCGAGCTGATTGCACGCTCCAAGACCGACGCCTTTGGCCTGTTTACAGGCCAGGTTGGCTATGCCTGGAACAACGTTCTGCTCTATGTCAAGGGCGGCGCTGCGGTGGTTAGCACCAAGCATGAACTGTTCGATACCGTGTTCAATACGTCCGCTACCGCCAATAACACTCGTTGGGGCGGCACAGTCGGCGCTGGTCTCGAAGTTGGCTTTTCTCCGAACTGGACCGTTGGCGTTGAGTACAACCACATTTTCATTTCGGGTAGAGATGTTGACTTCACCGTTGTGAATGGTGGTTTCGCTGGTACTGAGCACATCAAGCAGGACATCGACATGGGCTTGGTTCGCCTGAACTATAAGTTTGGCGGTCCAGTCATAGCAAAATACTGACCGATCACACGAAAACGCGCGTGGTCCCCCCGGGCCGTTCCAGACGCGCGTCGATGAAGGGTCGCTGAGCAATTCATCTCTGCTTGGCGGCCCTTCATCACTAACTCTGAACGGGTATCGTTGCGCTGCTTGCCCATAACAAGCGGCGTTTTGCATTTTGGCTTGGGAGCTTCCCAGTATTAGCCATTCGATCACGACATAGCTTGCAATTCAAGAAGCTGCGCTGTTTCGAAGGGAGGATGGGCTTATGCAATGCTAAACCATTCTGCTGGATCTAATTTTTTTACGCTCAAACATTTGCAGCAAGAGCAGAAACACCTGACCCAGCGCGCGCCACATCAAGAGCGGTCGCCGCAAGGTGCGCAATCTGTTCTACATGGCCTGTCTCTGGGCCGCGACACGCTGTAATCCCGTGCTCAAGGCCGTCTATCGTCGCCTGGTTGCCAGGGGCAAGCTGCCGAAGGTCGCGCTTGTCGCCTGCATGCGTAAGCTCATCGTCATCCTCAACATCATGATTGCACGTCGCCGGACCCCAACCGTTATGTGCTGAGTTGAAGCGGGCGCGCCTCGAGTGAGGTCGCCGACCGAGCGCATGGCAGCCATCAAGACCGGTGAGCGGACGGGATCAAGGCCGCAAGCCGCCTAAGGCGGGGGGCGCGCAGCGCCAGCCTTTGAGCGCGGCCGATCACGGGTCTACCTCAACTACACAGTTGCTCCCCACGTCCTCTTCTTCAAAGAGGGTTCACTGAATGCCGCAAGCCTCAGGCGCGATCAGCGCCGCGAGAAGGTGGAGTCATGTCTGTTGCTTGAAAGAACGTCGCGAGAACCACGAGATGGTTCAGAGGCGATCTTGGCGTGTCCATGCATTCGGCGTTGCGCTGGCTGAGAGCTGCCAACGTAATAGCCGCATCTGCCCAGAAGCGATCGCAACCGTAATGATCTCAGCTTTCTTAGTTTCTTCCAGGTTCCCTGACCATTCTGGATGGTTTTCCTTGACAATGACTGACTAGTCAGTCATAAATTTATCCCATGAGCACAAAACCCAGCAAAGCCACCGTTTCATCCAGGGTGCGACCAACTCGCGAGCGGCCTGTGTCCAGGGTGGCTGAAGCCGCCACACCCGTCTCCAGCCGTGCTGCGCGCGCTGCGGAACGGCGGCAGGCGATTGTTGATGCGGCGCTGGAGGAATTCCTGGCCCGCGGCTTTGCGGCCACAAGGCTCGATGACATCGCCAAGCGCGCCGGCGTTGCCAAAGGCACGATCTACCTGAACTTCAAGGACAAGGAATCGATGTTCGAGGAACTGGTCCGTGTCGTGATGGTGCCGGTGGTGGAGCAGTTCAATGCCTTGCCGCCACATATCAGTTCCGTGCGCAACGCGATTGAGGGGCTGGCTGCGAATTTCCTTACGCACGTCGCCAGCACAAAGCGCGGCGATCTTGTGCGCCTGATCGTGGCAGAGGGGCCGCGCTTTCCCGCAGTCGCCGATTTCTACTATCGTGAGGTTGTTTCGCGAGCGATCGCGGGCATGCGCGCGCTGATCGAGCTTGGCATTGCCCGCGGCGAAATTCGCGAGAAAAGCCTTGCGCGCTTTCCGCAGATCGTTGTGGCGCCCTTGCTGATGGCGGTGATCTGGCAGAGCCTGTTTGCCCGGCATGCGCCGCTCGATGCACAGGCGATGGTGAACGGCCATCTCGATCTTATTTTCGGTGAACGGAGAACGACGTGATGTCGTCGCAAACTTTCCTGCGTATAGTGGCGGCAATCGCGCTGGCAGCCAGCCTTGCCGGCTGCGGTAGCCGCGATCCCGGCTTCCAGGGCTGGGTCGAGGCCGACATGATCTTTGTCAGTCCCGATGAGTTCGGCCGCGTGACCAAGCTCTACGTCCGTGAGGGCGATGAGGTGAAGGTCGGTGATCCCCTTTATACGGTAGACGACGATCTGCAGGTCGCCGATCTCAACCAGAACAAGGCGACGCTTGCGAATGCGCAGCAGAGCTATGATCGTGCGTCCTCCTTGCGCAAGACGGGCGCGGGCACGCAAGCCACGTTAGATGCCGCCGTCTCCGAACTGCGAGTAGCTGAAGCGCGCGTGGTGACTTCGGAGACACGATTGGCACGGCGGAAGGCATTTGCACCGGTCGACGGTACCATCCAGCAGATCTATTTCCGCGAAGGCGAGATGGTTGCGGCTCAGCGGCCGGTGCTCTCGATCATGCCGCCAGGCAACATGAAGCTGCGCTTTTTCGTGCCGCAGGCCGAGTTGCCGAAGCTTTCGATCGGCGATGAGGTGCGGGTGACCTGCGACAATTGCCAGCCCGATCTCACTGCGAAAATCTACTTCATCTCAACCACGGCGGAATACACCCCGCCGGTGATCTACAGCCTCGATGAGCGCAATAAGCTTGTCTATCTGATCCAGGCAAGGCCGTCGCGTCCCGATGCCCTGCGCGTAGGCCAGCCGATAAGTGTCTATCTCAACCGAAAGACTGATTCAGGGGCGCCTGATCTCAAGTCACCTGTGGCGGAAGGACGATGAACGGCGTTGCCAACGGCATTGCGATCGACGTCAGGGGCCTGACCAAATCATTTGGCGGCCACGAGGTCGTGCATGATTTGTCGATGCAGGTGAAGCGCGGCTCGATCTATGGGTTCCTCGGTCCCAATGGAAGCGGCAAGACCACGACCATTCGCATGCTCTGCGGGTTACTCACGCCCGACAGCGGGGAGGGGACATGCCTCGGCCACGATATCCGCCGCGAGGCCGACCTCATCAAGCGAAAGGTCGGCTACATGACGCAGCGTTTCAGCCTGTACCAGGATCTTTCGGTGCGTGAGAACCTGGAGTTCGTTGCGCGGCTCTACGGCATACGTGACCCCAGGGGCGCAGCGCGCGAGATGATCGACCGGCTCGGCCTTTCGGGGCGTGGGGAGCAACTCGCCGGCGAGCTCTCCGGCGGCTGGAAGCAGCGCCTCGCGCTCGGGGCCTGCACACTGCCAAATCCGCAATTGCTGCTGTTGGACGAGCCGACGGCCGGCGTCGATCCGAAGGCGCGGCGCGATTTTTGGAACGAGATCCATGCGCTCGCCGGCAAAGGTCTTACGGTTCTGGTCTCCACCCACTACATGGACGAGGCCGAGCGTTGCCACGAGATCGCTTATATCGCCTATGGTCGCCTGCTGACGCGCGGCACCGTGAGCGAAGTGATCGCGAACTCCGCGCTCACGACCTACATCGTCACCGGCGACGACCTGAACGGGGTTGCGAGTGAACTTGCCGACAAGCCGGGAATCGATATGGTGGCGCCGTTCGGTAATTCGCTCCACGTCTCGGGGCGGGATGTCGCTACCATGGAAGCGAGCATTGCGCCCTGGCGTGACAAGGGCGGCCTGCACTGGCAGAAGTCGCATCCCTCGCTGGAGGACGTGTTCATCGAATTGATGACCCGCTCAAGGGACAACTTTCAATGAGCGCCACCGATACCACAGCTCCCGCGCATGAAATCCGCGAACGCTTCGGCTTCTTGCGGCGCTCATTTGCGATGGTGGTGAAGGAGTTCATCCAGCTCAGGCGGGATCGCGTGTCGTTCGCGATGATCATCATGATTCCGCTGATGCAGCTTCTGC